>JQIA01000475.1_pt1 | contig 20200 bp, 17 predicted proteins | sample 811431 | NCBI WGS metagenome assembly JQIA01 (sample SAMN02998118, study PRJNA258478) | marine sediment metagenome | biome: marine; feature: seafloor; material: sediment; isolation source: oil-polluted sediment collected from 3 locations (0.5 km, 0.7 km and 0.9 km)... | place: USA: Gulf of Mexico ...
ACCTTCAGAATGTTCGGGCTCTTCATAAAGGTGCCGTGAAAAAAATGAGTGTTTGTACGAATTGCATTAAGTCAGGCTTTGTTGTAAAGGCTCCGTAAGCTTTACTGCATAGATACAGATTACACTAGAAAATTTTGAATTTTCGAATAAAATCAGGGGATTGCTGTCATTTTTTATGGCTGCATAACCTGATTTTGGTGTTTTGTTGATATGGGAACGGGGGCTGGTCTTTATTCTCTCGTTTTTATACGCACAACATTTTTTACGGACTTTATTTTTCTAAGAGAACTGATAACTTTCCTCAGATGCTCAGTGTCCTGGACTTCAATCGTAAAATAACTGTTGTACATTTTACCGTCGAGAACGGTCGTTTTGGCATCTGTGATATTTGCATCGTTTTTACCTATATCTGTTGCAAGCAGTCCGAAAAGCCCCATCTTGTCCTGTGAATATACCATAATTTCGACAGGGTATGTCTCATTTATGCCTTTATCCCAGACAACTTCTACGATTCTTTCAGGATTTTGATTGAATGCATTTGGGCACTCTGATGCGTGTATTGTTACCCCTTGCCCCTGAGTGATATAGCCGACAATTGCATCTCCGGGAACAGGCTGGCAGCATTTTCCGAACTTGATTAAAAGGTCGTCTACACCTCTTACAGTTACGCCAAATGTCTTCTTTTTCTTTTTAGAACGACTTCCGATCAGCTTATTAATAATCGATTTTTCTTTTGGCGGCGTTTTTGGCTCAATGAATTTATGTGCCAGTTTTGTGGGGGTTATTTTACCGTACCCAACATTAATGATGAGTTCTTCAGCGGTTTTTAACCCAAATGATTCCGCCGCCTTGATCATATCCTGTGATGCTAAGATCTTCTTAAAACCGAGATCATGCCGTCTAAACTCTTTGTCACAGAGTTCCATGCCAAGGGAGAGGCTTCTTTTATTCTCCTCAGATTTAATCCAGTGTCTGATTCTGGACCGTGCTTTAGCTGTTTTTACGTGGCTTAGCCAGTCCTGGCTGGGGTGTGTCCCCTTGGAGACAATTGCTTCGACTGTATCACCTGTTTTGAGGCTGTAGGTGAGGGATACGAGTCGGCCGTTCACTTTAGCACCGGTGCACTGGTCACCAACTTCGGTATGGATGGCATAGGCAAAATCTATAGGTGATGCATTTTTGGGGAGGCTGATAATATCGCCCCTTGGCGTAAAAATATAGATTTCATCCGGAAAGAGGTTGATACGCATGGTTTCCATGAACTCTTCAGGACTCGAGGTGAGTGCCTGATTTTCGATTAGATTCTGGACCCATGCATAGGTCTCTCCAAGATTTTCATCATAAGGCTGCCCTTCTTTGTATGACCAGTGTGCTGCAATACCAGATTTTGCGACTTTATCCATCTCTTTGGTTCTGATCTGGATTTCAATACGTTCGCCCTCCGGTCCAACAATTGTTGTATGGAGAGACTGATACATATTCGATTTCGGAACGCCTATATAATCCTTGAATTTTTTTGGGATCGGTTGCCAGGTAGAATGAAGAATACCGAGTACGGTGTAACATTCGGGCATTGTATCAAGAATAATACGAAACCCCATAATGTCGTAAACTTCTTCAAAATCGAGGCCTTGCTTAATCATCTTATTGTAGATGCTGTAAAACTGCTTATAGCGGCCAAAAACCAGGCATTGAATTCCCGATTCTTCCATGATCAGTTCAATCTGGGCCTGGATATATTTGACCGTTTCTTCGCGTTCCTGCTGATCTTTTGCAACCAGTTTTTGGATCAGGTTAAATTCATCCGGTAGTATATATTTGAACGATGAATCCTCAAGTTCCTTTTTTATCCAGTATATACCGAGACGTGAAGCAAGAGGTACATAAATATCAAAGGTTTCCTGAGCTATAGTGACTTTTTTGTGGTCTTTTTTATGAAAATGCAGGGTTCGCATATTATGAACCCTGTCGGCGAGTTTGATGAAGATAACTCTGATGTCATCAGCCATGGCAAGAATCATTTTACGCATGCTTTCAGCCTGGCGTTCTTCAGATCTCTGAAAACTGAGTTTGCTCAGTTTTGTAACACCTGCAACGATATGGCTGATACCCTGCCCGAATATTTCTGTTATCTCTTCCTCTGAGGCGTGGGTATCCTCAACAACATCATGAAGCAGGCCTGCAGCTATGCTCTCAACATCGAGTTTTAATTCAGTTAGAATACCTGCAACTTCCAGAGGGTGTGTCAGATAGGGTTCACCGGATAGGCGTATCTGGCCGTCATGCACTCTGGCAGAATATATATAGGCGCGTTCGACAACATCAACATCAGCGTCAGGATTGTAGTCGAGTATGGCATCCAGAATATCATTTATTCGTATCATATAAGCAGCAACACTTGAAGTTTAGTAGTAGTAGATTGATTAATAATTAATATACCCGAGATAAGGGGATAAGAAAATGATTTTATCCTTTTTAATCCCGGGCAATGAATCTACGCTTAGTAGGATTTTGAAAAAACAACCCGTTTTTTACTCTCTTTTCCGCAGTTAATGCATCGGCCTTCTTCTTCCGGGCCGTCGAAAGGTATACAGCGGATTGTAACCTTTAAGTCTGTTTTTATCTGTTCTTCACAGTCAGGACTTTCACACCAGTGTGACATGGCAAAGCCACCATGAATTTCAGGTTTATCAGCTTTTTTTGGTGTAAAAAATTTATAAAAGTTGTCTTTTTTATTAATATTAATTGTATTTTCTGCCCGAAAGTTTTTTGCTCTCTCGAGAAGCGTTGCCTGAATATCGTCAAGCATATCTGTAACACCCTCAACAAAAGCCGCTCTTTTCAGTGATGCTTTCTCTTTGCCTGATTTATCTCTTCTTGCAACAAAGACAGAGTCTTCAGCAATGTCTCTCGGACCGATTTCAACGCGTACGGGAATACCTTTTTTAATCCAGTCCCAGCCTCTTGCGCCGCCGATATCTCGGTTATCTACTTCAACAATTAACTTTCGTCCATGATAATACTGCTTTCTCAGTTCAGCAGCCAGCTCTTCTGTGAAGGCATTTACCTTTTCGAGATCTTCCGGCTTTTTTCCCATAGGCAGAAGAACGATATGTGATGACGCAACACGAGGTGGCATAATAATACCATCATCATCACCGTGGGTCATAATAACACCACCGATCATACGGGTAGAAACACCCCATGATGTAGTCCATGCGAATTCTTCAGATTTTTCAGCCGTCTGAAATTTAATATCAGAACTTTTGGCAAAATTCTGGCCGAGAAAATGAGAGGTTCCGGCCTGAAGTGCTTTTTTATCCTGCATCATGGCTTCAATACAATAGGTTGAGACTGCGCCGGGGAATCTTTCTGACGGTGTTTTTTCGCCGACAATAACCGGCATGGCAAGGCATTCTTCAGCAAATTGTGCATAAACATTCAGCATCATTATTGTTCTGTCTTCGGCCTCTTTTGCTGTGGCGTGTGCGGTATGACCTTCCTGCCAGAGGAATTCACTGGTCCGCAGAAATATTCGGGTCCGCATTTCCCACCTGACAACATTGGCCCACTGGTTTATTAGAACCGGCAGGTCTCTGTAGCTGTTAATCCACTTTGAGAAAGAATCACCAATAATTGTTTCAGACGTAGGCCGAACAACAAGGGGTTCTGCAAGTTTACCGGCAGGAACCAGACCGCCATCTTCTCCGGCTTCCAGTCTGTGATGTGTGACAACAGCACACTCTTTGGCAAATCCTTCAACATGTTCAGCTTCTTTTTCAAGAAAACTTAAGGGGATAAAAAGGGGAAAGTAGGCATTTTTTACGCCGGTTTCTTTGAAAAGATCATCAAGAACACGTGAAATATTTTCCCAGAGAGAATATCCCCATGGCTTTATTACCATACAGCCCCGGACTGGAGAATTCTCTGCCATATCTGCTGCTTTTACAACTTGCTGATACCACTGGGCATAATCCTGCTCTCTTGTTGGTTCTATTGCTGTTTTTGACTGCTTTGCCATTTATTTACCCCTGTTTTTATTTCAATATTAATGGTTGAGATTTTCTTCAAATTTTTTAACTTCGTCAAGAAGAACCTCTACGAGGTGCTTCTCATTAAATTTTTTAATAACTTTTCCCTTTAAAAAGAGAATGCCGATGCCGTTTCCACCGGCAATACCGATATCTGCTTCACGGGCTTCACCCGGGCCATTTACAACACAGCCCATAATGGCAATTTTTACTGGAACAAGGCTGTTCTTAAGTGTTTCCTCAACAGTTTCTGAAATTTTGAAAAGATCAATACTGCACCTGCCGCATGTCGGACAGGAGATAATTTCAGGGCCACGTCGCCTTAGACCGAGTGCTTTTAAAATTTCATAAGCGGTTCTGATCTCCTCAACCGGGTCCCTTGTGAGCGAAACCCGTATGGTGTCGCCAATGCCTTCTGACAGCAGCATGCCGATACCAAGTGACGATTTTACAATTCCCGGAAAAAGAGAACCGGCTTCTGTGACGCCAAGATGAAGCGGGTAGTCGACTTTTGCTGAGAGTTGCCGGTATGCTTCAAGGGTTCTGTAAACATCTGAAGCCTTGAGAGATACTTTTATATTGTGGAAGTCGAAATCGGTGAGCAGCCCGATATGACGCATGGCACTTTCTACCATGGCTTCAGGGGTTACGCCGTTATGTGCATCCAGAATATCCTGTTCAAGGGATCCTGAATTGACGCCTATTCTGATCGGTAACCCATACTCTTTTGCGCAGTCGACAACAGCTTTGATTTTATCTTTTCCACCAATGTTGCCAGGGTTAATTCTCAATCCGTCAACACCTGCTTTTGCGGCTTCGATGGCGAGTCGGTAATCAAAATGAATATCGGCAATAACAGGAATTGATATTTGTTCTTTTATTCCGGTAATTGCCCTGGCAGCCTCTTCGTCATTTACTGCGACCCGTATGATTTCACACCCGGCCTCTTCGAGACGGTGGATCTGAGAAACCGTTGCAGCTACGTCCTGGGTCATTGTATTGGTCATTGACTGTACAACAACAGGCGCCATCGATCCGATTTTAACCCCACCGACACTTACGGATCGGGTCATTTTTCTGTTTTTTGAAAATGGCATATGTTCTTTTCTTTATGAGAATTTATTATTATTTTATTTTTGCCGATGAATATTTACTTTGCAAATATACAAAGACGTGACAGAATATCAAACAGCTTAATATAGTTCAAGATCAAATAAAAACATAAAGTGAAATTGTAGAAAAAATGTCTGATAAAAAAAAACGAAAACCCGTTGATTTCTCTCCTGATACAAAAAATTGTGAAATGATTCTTGCTGAAAGTCGGGATGAAAGGCTTACCTGCGCAACCGTTTTCTTACTTTCAGAAAAACTCGGTATTTCAAAGGCTGCAGCTGGTAACTATGCCGATTATCTTGAGTTAAGGCTTTCAAAGTGCCAGATTGGTTTGTTTGGCCATGGTGAAAAGCGAAAGCTTGTCAGAAAACTTGATAATCCGGATGAGAAGGTTCTGGGGGCAATTACAGTACTAAAGGATGATGGAAAAATCAGTTGCGCAAATGTTTTTAAAATTGCCGTTGAGTTGCAAATCAGCCCACAGGCAGTTGCAAACGTTTGTCAGTCAACGGGTGTAAAGATTAAAGACTGTCAGATTGGTGCATTTTAAACCGGGATAAGGAAAGCCTATGTCTTCAGGTTCACGGAAAAAAACATTTTTAGCGATATCTTTGATCCTGTTTTTTTTGGTTTTAGCATTTGCAGGTCCGTTTTTGCTGAAAGACAAAAAAGGCAAACCTTTTATGTCTTTTAAAAAGATGGCGGCAGTCCTATCGTTAAAAACTGACAGTTTTTTGGAGATGTTTAAAAGGAAGCCTAAAAAAAATACAAAAGACCCCGGAACAAAAAATATTGAAGGTGAACAGTATACTCCCTATGCAAACCGTGAGTATACTGAGATGTATAAATACCGGGATGAAAAGGGCGTATTGCACTTTACGGAACAGAAACCAAAGGGTGTTAAATATGAGACAATGTATATGCCAGTAAGTTCTGTTCCTAAAGAAAAGAAAGAGGGGTTTCTCAAAAAAATGCTTTCAGGTAAAAAGAAAAAAGAGACAGCAAAAGAGACGCCAGCTGATAAAGACTATTTATCCGAAACAAAAAAAATGCTTAAAACCGTAACAGAGCATTACAAAAAAGCCCCTCAGACTTTGCAGGATGCAAAGAATCTGAAAAAACAGATTGAAGACTCATACGAAAAACGCGATAAAATGATAGATGAGATGTAACAGCCAAGGAGGCTACCATGAAAAAGGTTTTTATTTATTCTGTCTTTATCCTCATTTCTTTAATTCAACTCCCTAATGCTGCCGATGCCTTATCGGTTATAAAACTAACCGATGGCAGTGAACTGGCCGGGGAAGTCCTCTCTTTTAAAAATGGTATTTATACTATCCGGACGCAAAGTCTTGGCACCATACAGATAAACAAGGCGAAGGTCTCTTTTATTAGAATCGAATCAACACAGGCTAAGGAATCAGGCACAGTTCTTAAACCTGGTGCCTTTGTTAACAATATCGATTCCGATATCAAAGGTCAGGTCTCTGCAGTGGCAACACAACTGATGGGAAACACCGATTTAATGAAATCAATACTCGACCTTCAGAACGATCCTGATTTTAAGTCTGTTTTAAATAACCCTGAGATTATCAATGCCGTTAATTCAGGTGATATCAACAGGTTGATTTCCAACCCGGATTTCCAGAAGCTGTTAGATCATCCAACTGTTAAAGATATTTCAAAGAAAGTTAAATAGCCAGTTGATTTAACTGGGTGCTCTAATAAAAAAACGATTTTGGATGGCAAAGAAAAAAGTTCAGGATCAAGGCGTCGCAAAGCCCAAGGAATGAGGCGTACTTATGGTACGTCGCAATGACGAGGGATGACGCGCAACGCTGATATTGAATTTTTTACGAAGGCATCAGATTAACTCATAACGAGCTTTGCCACCGGTGCCATTAAAAAACGGGGTAATAATCGCAAACTCCAGACGGTTACTTTATTTGTAAACCCCGGTACAATATGTAGTTTATTGTCATGCAGCCCTTTCAAAGCAGCTATTGCGACTTTTTCGGGTTTCATCCCTGTCAGCCTCAACAGGAAATTAACATTCTGACCTGAAACATCAAAAAACTCAGTTCGGGTTGCACCCGGGCATAAAATGGAGACACCGACATTTTTTTGTTTAAGTTCACTGGCCAGTGCTTCACCAAAGAGGAGTACATATGCCTTTGTTGCATCATAAACACCCATTCCGGGGCAGGGAATGAATCCGCCAACAGATGAGACAAGAAGAATGCCACCCGATTCGCGTCGGGCAATTTTTCTCCGAAATGCCTGGATAAAAATGTTAAGGTGTCCATGTTAAGACGCATCATCTGGTGAACTTTTTCCCAGTTCTGATGAATAAAATCACCTTCATAGCCAACGCCTGCATTATTGATAAGATAATCGACGGCAAGTGATTTTCTTTCAACGGTTTCAATAAGCGAATGACAGCCTTCCATGGAAGAAATATCTTCTGCAATGATTGTAATTTCAACGCCGTGTTTCTTTTCAAGTGTAAGTCTTAACTCAGCCAGCCTGTTTCTTCTACGGGCGACGATAATCAGGTTGCATCCCTGTTGAGCAAGGGTTTCAGCACATGCTTTACCAATACCGCTTGATGCACCTGTTATCAAAACAGTTTTACCTTTAAATTTTTCCATCATTTTTCTCCTGTCTATCAAGATTTTTATAAGAATGACACATCATTCAGGTATGTCAAGGGGTTTATTTTTGAGTGATACTGAAATAGACGGTTTTGTTATGTTGTATAGCGGGGAAGTTTAAAAGTGATGAAATCAGAAAAAATTATTTGAGGGTTTTGATTAATTATCGGCAGCACCGTTGCCACTGCGCGCATCAATTACTTTCCTGACAGTTCTGGCTAAGTCGGATTTGACAACCGGTTTATAGATTAAGGCTTCAATGCCGTTTTTCATGGCATCACATTCTGAAAATTTTTTACTGTACCCTGTGCAGATAATTACCGGAGTATCAGGGCGTATGTTTAATATTTCAGTCGCGAGCATTTGACCCGTCATGTTCGGCATTGTCATATCTGAAATAACCAAATCAAAATTACCCGGCATTGATCTGAAGAGTTTCAATGCCGCCACACTGTCCGTCATCGGTGTAACACTATACCCAAGCTTGCTGAGTACGCGTTGACCCATCTTAACGATTGACAATTCGTCATCAACAAATAATATCCGCTCAGTGCCTGTGGGTAACAGCTCAAGTTCATAGGACTCTTTTATATCCGGTCTTTCTGTGGCCGGCAAATAGACATTAAATGTTGTTCCTTCACCTATCGAACTGTTAACGGTAATTCTGCCTCCGTAGCCCTCAACAATTCCCTTTACCATGGCAAGTCCCATACCAGTGCCCTCACCGGGTGCCTTTGTTGTGAAATAGGGCTCAAAAATTGAATCAATGACACCTGCCGGAATACCAGTTCCGGTATCTGATATCTTTATTTCTATGTATTTACCCGGCTCAAGGTTGAGGTTTTCAGCCCTCTCATCCGTATCGATGAGGAAATCTTCCATGTTTAAAACAAGTTCACCCACCCTGTTTTCCATTGAGTGAGCTGCATTTGTGCACAGGTTCATTATCAGTTGATGGATTTGCGTCGGGTTACCCATTATAAGAGAATCGGAGTTGGTGTTTTGCCTGATAACTATTGTGCTTGGCAGGGATGACCTGAGAAATTTAAGCTGTTCTTCAATAATGTTATTGATTTTTATCGGACTGGACTCTTCCTTAGACTGACGTGCAAATGCAAGAATTTGTTTAACAAGGTCTTTGGCCCGTTTTCCCGCAGCATATACTTCCTGCAGATTATCCTCAATTTCTGTATTTTGTTTAACATCATCAAGCGCTAATTCGGTAAATCCGATGATGGAGGATAAAATATTGTTGAAGTCGTGAGCGATGCCGCCGGCAAGAGTGCCGATTGCCTCCATTTTATGCGCCTGAGCCAGTTGATTACGGAGCTTTTCACTCTCTTTTTCGGCATATACACGTTCTGTGATGTCTTCACTTACATTAACATAAAGATCTTTTGTAATAAAAAAAACCTTAGAAGAATAATATCGTTTATTGAAATCAAAATAAGTTTCAAACGTTTCAACATTTCTTAATTTGTCAACGTTACGAGAAACTTCAATGTATTCCTGAACCATTTCTTTTCCAAATAGTTCAGTTATTGGTTTTCCCTTTGCCTCTTCGAAAGGTCTTCCAAGATTTTTTTTTGCAAGGATGTTACAGTCATCTATAATCCAGTCAACAATAATACCGTTTTCGTTCCGAAGTACTTTGTAAATAATGACTGTTTCCTGAAGGTTATCAAATAAAAAATGATACTTGTCCTCGCTTTCCAGCAATACTTTATCTACGGGATCCTGCTTAGACAGTTTCTTCTCAAGTTCAGCAACACGTTTTAAAAGTTCTTCGTATGTTAGGGGATCCGGCAGTGTTGTGATTTTATTTGTCATTTTTTTTATCTTCCGCTAAGGCTACCAATAAAAGAAATGCGAACAGGTAAAAAACGTATAATATATTGTAGCTTAACGGAGACTATATTTCCAGAAATAACAGTGAAAATGTTATTAAAGCAGTTAGGTATTAGCAATTAGCAGAGGTGCCCTTCGGGCGGTCATTTTGCAAAAAAAAGAGCACAGCGATTCATCTGCTAACACCTAACACGCAGTGAAGCTTTAGCGCTCAAGCTAATACCCAATACCTGTGTTTTTATAAAAACATTAAAACAACATCATCTGAACCGGCTTTTTGGTTTTTTCAATATTGCCAAAAGCCGGTGTTTCATGCCGGACGATGTTTCCGTTAATATCCCGGATGTAAGGAGACCGCTTCCGGTCTTCTGCTTTACCAAAGATAAACCGTTTATCAGCATAGGATAAAAAGAGGTTTTCTCTGGCGCGGGTCATGGCAACATAAAAGAGCCGCCGTTCTTCATCAAAGTCCGGCGGTTCTTTTTCAGATCGGATAAAGGGAATAATGCCATGTTCACAGCCTGCAATAAAAACAACCGGAAATTCGAGCCCTTTTGAAGCATGCATTGTCATAACGGCAACTTTTTCAGCCTTGTAATCATAAATGTCCGGGTCAGATTCCAGCGCAATTGTTTTTAAGAAGTCATTTATATCAACGCCAAAGGGTTCTGATAATTTAAGGATATGATAAAAAGCTTCTTCAGCTTTTTTGCAGTTCCTTATTTCGTCATTAATACCGGTAACGTTTTGTTGAAGGTAGATAAGCTGATCCTGTATCTCAATTGACCCGGCCTCTTTATTAAATAAACCAAAAGACGATTTTATCTCATTAAAATCGAGTTTGGTAATGGCTGTTAAACGGCTTTTATCGGTCATTGAGGGGTGAATGCCATTGAGTAGTTTAAATGCCGATATCAGTCCTGAAACTGCCTTTAGCTTATATATTGACTCTCGGCTGACATGCTGAAAAGGGATTCCCCCTTTTTCAAATGCTTCACAAATGCTTTTCGCCTGAGCAGATGTCCTGACAAGAACGGCAAAATCGGAAAAGCTGAGCTCTCTGTCTGTATGCGTATCGGCTTTTCCAAAATCGATGGAATGAAACCCGGTGCCACCGATCATTTTTTCAATGATTTTCCCGATGGCTGTTGCCTCAGATTTTTCAGTGGCATTTTGGAGCAGAGTAATTTTGTCCGGCCCCTCAATACCTGACCAGAGTCTTTCTCTTTGTGGCTGATTGTTATCTTTATTAACTACCTGGGCCGATGCTTCAAGAATGGTTTCTGTTGATCTGTAATTCTGAGTAAGCCCGATGGTTGCAGCATTCGGGTAATCGTCAGTAAATTTTTTGAAATAAGAAGGATCAGATCCCCTGAATCCATAAACAGCCTGATCCGGATCACCGATAACACAGATATTGCTGCCCGGTGCTGCAAGTGCTTTGACGATTTTATATTGACCGTAGTTTAAGTCCTGATATTCATCCACAAAAAAATAAGAGAAACGGCTTTTGCAACGAGCCATGAATTCGGCATCATTTTCAAACTGCTTTACCGTTTGAAATATCAGATCTTCATAATCAAAGCGCTTTTCATCATAAAGTGTCAGGTTATAGGCCTTGTAAATCCGAGTAAATTCAGATTGTAGCCGTGCATCACTCACAATATCACCAAGGTCATCATCGGGAGACAAAAGCTTTTGTTTTGCGGTTTCGATCATGGCGGACACTTTTTTAAATGAAATGGGAAATGCACTTATTTTACCGGCCGTCATTGCACTTTCAAGGATGAAGTCCCGGCTCTCCTTATCAGCAATGGTAAAGTCAGAGAAAGAGGCTGTTGCTTTCAAGAGGGTAAAACAGAGTGAATGAAAGGTCGATGTAAAGGGCATTTTATCATCTGTTTTCTCTGTCAGTTTTTTTATTCGGGACCGCATTTCGAAAGCGGCTTTATTGGTAAAGGTAATGGCAAGAATCGATTCCGGATTTACTTTTTTCTCACTTATCAGCCGGGCTATCTTTTGGGTGATGGTATGTGTTTTTCCGGTTCCCGGGCCTGCAACGATCATAACAGGGCCCTCTTCATGGAGAACAGCCTTTTCCTGATTTTCATTTAAACCGTTTTTCTTAACGGTATTTGCCTTTGGTGCTTTGGGCTTTTTCTTTTTAAACACCTCAAAGGGGTTATCGGACGGCGCTTTTGTATCCGGAATCTCTGTCCCCTTAAAGGCAAAGAGCATTTTCTGACCCCGGAGTTCTTCCTTTTCATCTTCAGTGAAGATTTGAATTTTTCCAAATTCACCGTCATAACCGGGTTCAATCTTTAAGTTTTTTTCTCTGACCCGCTCAATAGCTTCGCCCAGAAGGGGAATTCCCGAGGCTTTTATTTCATCGATTGAGATATTTCGTAAAATATCAAATTCAGAACCGAGTTTTTCAACAGCAGTCCCAAGGCATTGAAGAACCCGCTTGGTTTTTGGACCGGTACCGGTAATTTCAGATATGATTTCATCAAGGGGAATAATGCTTTGAAAATCAGGCGCATTTTCAGGTACAAACCCCTCTTTTCTATCTGCAAGTTCGTGAACCCTGTAATTTACCCCAAGGGTTAGCGGCTTACCGCACTCCGGACAGATGCCATTACAGGCCGCAGAGAGTTCTGGTGTCATACTGATATTACATTTTCTATGACCGTCATTATGATACTTACCCTCTTCAGGGAAAAACTCAATCGTACCAAGGAATTTTTCAGGGTCCCCGGTTTTCAGGGCATTTCTGATTGCCATATATGAAAATTCGGTATCAAAGAGATTTGCCTCACGTCCCAGTTTGGCCGGTGAATGCGCATCCGAATTTGATACAAGGGTCATTCCGTCAAGATCAGAGACCCGCCAGTTCATCGGTGGATCAGAGGAAAGCCCTGTTTCAACCGCAAAGATCTCACCTTTAAGATCCTCAAAACACTCTTCCATGGAATTAAACCCCGATTTAGAGCCAAATAACGAAAACCATGGCGTCCAGATATGAGCCGGAATCATGAAGTTATCAGGATTTGTTTCTAAAAGAATCTCAAGCAAAATTTTAGTATCAAGCCCTAAAATGGGCCTGCCGTCAGACTTTATATTGCCGATGGCATCAAGTTTTGTATTAAACCGTTCTGCCGAATCAAAATCCGGAAAATAGACAAGATTATGGTTCTTTCGGGTCTTTTCATTTTTTTTGTAAATAGAGCTGATCTCAGATTCAAGGATAAACCGGACATCCCGCCTGCAGGATTCAGGGACAGATGCATTACATGCAGCTTCAATTTCCGGTCTTAACTTAAGTAAGCCACCTTCATCCGGAATCAGTTTTTCTTTTAATTCGCTGAACCATTCCGGATGGGTTGAGTCACCGGTACTAAGGACAGTTATCCCTTTCTTTTGAGCTTCAATATAAAGAGCCTCAAGATCAAGATTTTTCGCAGTTGCCCGCGAGTATTTTGAATGGATATGAAGATCTGCAATAAATTTCATAATGATACCTGTGTTTTGGATTATGCCTTTAAAAGTAGATAGTATGGTATAAGGAAGATGTCAATTGGATTAGAGGTATTGAGTATCTGGTATTAAAAATCAGTTGTTTATTTGTGTTCTTAATAAGTGTTACTTACCCGGTGAGGTATGGACATTAGCAGGGCAATATGTAATGATCAGATTAACATTTTTTATCACACACAATTCAGTTCCTGAAAGAATCAACGTAATTTCGTCTTAATTTAAAGTCTTGCTTCCGAAAGTGATCGTGCTTTTGGATTGTGTCTCAATGCTATCGCTGTTTTAAAAAAGAGTCTTAAGTCTGATGATATAAAAAGTCTTCAGTCCTTTTGACAGCAGATTACGAAAACTCAAATCCGGAGGATTTCTTATGACCGAACTGGTATTTAAGCTTCTCGAAATGGTTGGATTTACGCACCCTTTGCACCCTGCACTGACCCATATTCCCATGGGGATGGTGATGGGAGCCTTTTTTTTCGGGCTGGGGGGGATTTATTTTAAAAAACCTGAGATTTTAAAATCAGCAACCCATTGTATCGGACTGGGGCTGCTTTTTATTCTTCCGACGGCATTTGCCGGATATCTGGACTGGCAGCATAAATTTGAAGGGGCGTGGGAGGCTCTGATTGTTATCAAAATGGTCCTTGCCATCGTGCTAACCGTTCTGATGGGGCTCGCCTTTCAATTGGGGCGAAAAGAGGAGACGGATCCGAAAATTCTTTTAGCGATTTATCTTTTATGTCTGTTCTGTGCCGTTGGGCTCGGTTTTTCTGGTGGTGAGCTTCAATATGGTTAATTAAAAAAAATTGTTTATTCGTATTCAAGGAGAAATAAGAAATGAAATATCGTTTAACCCTGACTTTTTTTACCGTTCTGGTATCGCTTCTTATATCAGGTATAACACCTGTCATTGCGGACTATGATCATAAGATAACGTCAAAAAAAATAACATTTGAATGGAAAATAAACGGTGACAATATTGATATAAGACTCTCTGCACCTACAAAAGGTTGGGTTGGGGTCGGTTTTAATCCGTCAAAGCAGATGAAGGATGCCAACTTTATTCTTGGTTATATGAAAAAGGGCAAGGTTAAAGTCACTGACGATTATGGCAAATCCGGTAAAACCCATGAAAAAGATACAAAGGCCGGTGGTAAAAAAGATATAACAGCTATTTCAGGCAGTGAAGAAAATGGCGTGACCACAATTTCTTTCACAATCCCTGTTAACTCTGGTGATTCAAAAGACATGGCGCTCGATATCAACGGTGATACGACTCTCTTGCTCGCTTATGGCGCCGGAAGGGACAGTTTTAAATCAAGGCATAAGGTTCATGAAATTCTGAGCGTAAACCTATCTTCCGGAGCGTTTAAAAATACCCACAAACACTAACGATAAAATCATCAGGGTGAATGCCATGAAACTGAACCTGTCCATTCATACAGGGCATTATATCAATCGGCCATTGTTTATCCTTTTGCTTCTATTTGTCAGCCTGCTTCTGGAAAGTCCCGCTGCATTTTCTAAAGAATCAAAGCATGAGATGCATGACCACAAGGCGCATGAAGCAGCCATGCAGACTGAGGCGGCAAAAGAGCTTCTTAAATCCATTGGCGTTGAAGAGAAAGCCGGAAAAAGAACCTCACTTGAGACGGTTTTTACAGATGAAACCGGTCAAAAAGTAAAACTCAGCGAGATTATTGATAAACCGACGGTTGTTCTTCCTGTTTTCTATTTCTGTCCGGTCACCTGCCCTATGCTCCTTTCAAATCTTGCTGGAGCGCTTCGTGAAGTGCCGTTTAATGCGGGCGTCGATTACCGGGTGATAGCACTCAGCTTTGATGAAGATGATACTGCGGAAATCGCTAAGGATTCAAAGGCGGGATATATGAACCTGTTGCCGAAAACTTTTCCGGAATCGGCATGGACATTTCTTACCGGTGATAAAGAGGCAATTAAGGCGTTCACTGATGGCATCGGATACAGGTTTAAACGGACCGGTGATAATAATTTTGTTCACCCCAATGCCATGGTCATGATTGCTGAAGACGGCAAAATAATCAGGTATTTCTATGGACCGGGATTTCTTGGCGGCGATATCGGTATGGCCATTACAGAAGCCCAAAAGGGAACGCCCGGCATTTCGATAAAACGAATTCTCTCCTATTGTCTTAATTATGATTCTGAAGGCAGGAAGGTTGTGGTTACATTTTTAAAAATATGCGCAGCCTTGACCATAGGAGGGCTGGCTCTCTTTTTTATCTTTTTTTTAAGAAAAGGCAATCGGGAGCAGGATTAGAAAACGACTATCAATCACAGAGGGTAAAAAATGAGTGACCGGAATTCCTTTTTTGAAACATCGTCCCCACCTGGCCAGACCGGGATTAAATCCTGGCTCTTTACCATGGATCATAAACGAATCGCCATTTTATATCTCTGGTCAGTCCTTTTCTGGTTTATCCTTGCCATGTTTCTGGGGCTTCTGCTGAGGATCGAACTGATGTCGGCGGGTAAAACCATTATTGATGCAGAAATCTACAACTCCCTGTTCACCCTTCACGGGGTTATCATGATTTTTTTATTTGTTATTCCAGGCCTGCCGGCTATTTTTGGCAATTTTCTCCTGCCGATTCAGATTGGCGCTGATGATGTCTTTTTTCCGAAGCTGAACCTGCTCTCCTGGTATCTCTTTATGCTGGGGGGGCTCTTTGCTGTGATCTCACTTTTTTCAGGTGGATTTCCCGATACGGGCTGGACCTTTTATGTGCCCTTCAGTGTAGAGACAGAAAGTAATGTATCTCTTACGGTCATGGCGGCATTTATTCTTGGCATGTCTTCCATGCTGACCGGCCTAAATTTTATTACAACAATTCACAGGTTGAGAGACAGGGCTATGGGCTGGATGCAGATCCCCCTTTTTACATGGTCTTTATATGCAACCGCATGGGTGCAGCTCCTTGCCACACCCGTTGTTTCAATTACATTATTGCTTGTGGTTGCAGAACGACTTTTTGCAATCGGGCTTTTTGATCCTGATAAAGGGGGCGATCCCTTGTTATATCAACATCTCTTCTGGATGTACTCTCATCCTGCGGTCTACATCATGATTCTTCCGGGCATGGGAGTGATTTCTGAAATTATACCTGTTTTTTCCCGAAAATCGATTTTTGGCTATAAGGCGATTGTCTATTCCAGTCTCGGCATTGCTATTGCCGGGTCGGTTGTCTGGGCCCATCATATGTATACCAGCGGCATGAGCGATGTTGCGGTATTTGTCTTTTCTCTTTTGACATTTCTGGTTGCCATCCCATCAGCGATTAAGGTTTTTAGCTGGGTCTCAACCATGTACAAGGGGTCCATCGAAATAACGCCGCCGTTTTTGTATGCGCTGTTTTTCATTTACCTTTTTTCAGTGGGCGGCCTGACCGGTCTTATTCTCGGCGCTGCGGGTACGGATATCCATGTCCATGACACCCAGTTTGTGGTGTCACATTTTCATTTTACCATGTTCGGCGGAACCGGATTTGCTTTTTTTGCGGCGCTCCATTTTTGGTGGCCCAAAATTTTCGGCATCATGTATGATTTCAAAAAAGCCTATATCGGTGCAGTTCTAACCTGTGTGGGGTTTATTTTTCATTATGTGCCTATGTTTATCCTCGGGTTGCAGGGGATGCCGAGACGGTATTACGACTATCTGCCGCAATATGAGACCGGGAATTTCCTTGCAGGATTCGGTGCAATACTCATGGTTACGGGGTTGGTTACGACCTTTGTGAATCTCTTTTTAAGCTTCAGAGAGAATCGCGTTGCCGATGCAGACCCCTGGGGCGGGACGACGCTTGAGTGGACCATACCATCGCCGCCGCCGGTGCATAATTTTCCTGAAAATCCGGTTATCCCGGACTACCCTTATGATTTTGGGCCGGTTGTTGAAAAATTTCGAACGGAATCTGAAAAGCCTTAAACAGGAAGGATTGATATATGAATCAAGCTGCAAATGACAGAGACGGAAAGATAATCGGCATGTGGCTCTTTCTCTATTCTGAAATTATCCTGTTCGGCGGATTATTCGTCCTCTATGCCGTCTACTTTAATAAATATACGGCTGACTTTATCGAAGGGGGCATGAAGCTTGACAGAATTATTGGAACGGTAAATACGGTAATTCTTCTGTTCAGCAGTTTTGCCGTTGCCTGTGCCGTTACTGCCGTTAGACGAAAGCAGCAAAAAGCTGCTGTCTCCTTTCTTCTTTTTTCGATCGGTTGTGGTGCTGTGTTTCTGGTGAACAAATACATTGAATGGGGGCATAAATTTCATGACGGGATTTATCCCAACTCAGAGACTCTTACTGGTGGTGAGCCGGGGCTGAATATTTTTTTTGGCATGTATTATACAATAACGGGCCTTCACGGAATTCATATTATTCTTGGTATGATTCTGTTGTGTGTCAGTCTGGGAATGATCATAAAAGGAAAAATCAGCGCAGAGAATACAGTGGTTCTGGAAAATTCAGGGTTATACTGGCACCTGGTCGATCTGATCTGGATATTTGTTTTTCCGCTTTTTTACCTGGTGTTGTGAAGAAGGGGATTAGGTATTAGCTTTTGGGTATTAGCAAAGGAGCCCTTCGGGGGATCAATTTATAGAAACAACAGAGCGTACAACGTTAAAATTGATAAAGCTGTAACGCCGTCCGTTACATTTGCTGATTTTTGGACCCCATGGTGTTGAATGGAGAATAAAAACATGAGTAATGAAAACATACCCCATACGTTGGGTTACCGGGCTTTTGCCACTGTATTGATTCTCCTGCTGGCATTGACGGGGGTAACAGTGGGCATGTCATATATTGACCTTGGCAAGCTGAATGTCTGGGCCGCCCTGCTGATTGCTTCGCTGAAATCGACACTGGTTCTTCTCTTTTTCATGCATCTGAAATATGAGAGCCGGGTTATTAAAATTTCGTTTATCAGTACTGTACTGGTTCTGGCAGTGATGATCAGTTTTACTTTCTGGGACGTTGCATTCAGATGAGGTTAAAATGAACACTATCGTTAATCCTGTAAAACAGGTTGATCAGGCTTTTTATTATATTACAGGTGTTTCCTTTCTGCTGTTGATTGCCATTACGGTTGTTATGGTTGCCTTTGTGATCAAATACCGTCGAAGCAACAATCCGGAGCCTGCTGATATCCGGGATAACTGGATTCTTGAAGTTGTCTGGACCCTGATACCGACACTTATCGTTCTGACCATGTTCTACTTCGGCTGGTCATCCTACACCGGTCTTCGCAATGTGCCTGCCGGTGCCATTGAGATTGATGTGGAAGCCCAGATGTTTTCATGGCTCTTCTATTATCCCGATGACAAAGAGAGTGAAAATGAACTGGTCGTACCGGAAGGTAAACCGATCAAATTAAACATTACCTCTGTGGATGTTATTCACGGACTCTTTATTCCGGCATTCAGGGTGAAAGTCGATGCGGTTAAGGGGATGACCACCTATGTCTGGTTTTATGCAGATAAAAAGGGGGAATTTGATATCCTGTGTGCAGAATACTGTGGGCTTGATCATGCATTGATGCGGGGGAAAGTAAAAGTCGTCTCCCAAAGTGAGTATCTGGCATGGCTGGAAGAGGAGGACGATGATGAATGATCAGACTGCCGCAGTACCACGGCATGGAAATGTTCTGAGGCACATTAAAAACTCATTGAATCTTTCCAAGATACATTTAAGCCTGTTTGTTGCCTTTTCTTCTTATTTTGGTTTTTTGCTTAATTCTCGATCACCACAAAATCAGGGCTTAATTGTTGCGTCAGGTGTTTTTTTTCTTTCCTGTGCCTGTTCAACACTTAATAATATTCAGGACAGGCATATCGATGCCCTCAGCAAACGAACCCGAAACCGTCCGCTTCCTCAGGAAGAGGTAACGATCAGGTTTGCATCGGTTCAGTTTTATTTTCTGGTGGTGACGGCATTCTCACTTTTGTCTTATGGTATTGACACGCCATTGCCCGGATTACTTGGCCTTCTCTCCCTTATACTTTATAACGGGTGTTATACACCGCTTAAAAAGCGAACACTTTTTGCAATGGTTCCCGGAACCTTATGCGGGATGCTACCGCCACTGATCGGTTGGACGGCATCCGGCGGGCAGCAATCAGCCTTGATCATACTTATCGTCATGATGATTTTTGGTGTCTGGCAGATTCCCCACACATGGATTATACTTCTGAGGCATTTTGCCGACTCTTCCGAAATGCCAATTCCTGGATTTTTTGATTATTTTAGCCAGAATTCTTTAAAACGGATCCTGTTTGTATGGGTTTCAGCGTTTGCAGTATTAATGCTTCTGCTGACTTTTTGTGGTGTTGTGCTGACCGATTTTGTCCGATGGATCATCGTTATCAATGCGATTGGTCTCATTTCAGGGTTTGCCACCGGTCTGTTTCTTAATAAAGCGACCTGTTACAGGGGGCTGTTTATTCACCTTAATCTGTCCCTGCTGTTGCTGATGCTTCCTGTGTTTTGTGAAAGAATCCTGATAGCTGTATAAAAGTCCATAAAGCGATTACATTTGCATCTGTACAGTAAAAATAAGAAAGCTGCCCGGTTTTTTGGGTATGGCATTGATGGCTCCCCCCGCAGTTCTCCTGCCAAACAGGACGCCCTACGGACCTTTCAATATTTCGACCCTCTCAATGTCAGTCAGGTTCATCCGGGCGCTGCCCGAGCGGCGCTAATATGAAAACAAAGGGAGGCGCTTCAATTATGATGGTACTGATAAAAAAATTACCGTTATTTGATGTGGGCTATAGACATATGGGTAGTGCCACGCTTTTTTAGTGAAAAAGCCTGTAAGGATCAATTTGGATTGCTGATTATTATCAATCCATCATGGATTCAACAAGTCTTTCAAGACGATCCAGTCTTTCTTCCAGCGTGGATTTTTCTTTTTCCAGGTTATTGATTTTATCATTCAATGCCTGGATTGCAGCAAAAGCAATACCGCCCATATC
>JQIA01000476.1_pt1 | contig 20196 bp, 23 predicted proteins | sample 811431 | NCBI WGS metagenome assembly JQIA01 (sample SAMN02998118, study PRJNA258478) | marine sediment metagenome | biome: marine; feature: seafloor; material: sediment; isolation source: oil-polluted sediment collected from 3 locations (0.5 km, 0.7 km and 0.9 km)... | place: USA: Gulf of Mexico ...
TCTTGTTGTATTTTATTTGTGTGTATGTTTGATTTCTTGTTAATACAAATGTACGGCGCTTTTCTCGCTTTCGCAAGTTTTTTGCGAACTCATTTAAAAGAAAAAAGAACACATTTTCGTAAGTCATTGAAAACGTGTTCTTTGTGGTTAATTATTTATTCGTAAGAATCTAAATAAGTTTCTAAATCTTCCAAATACTCTTCGATTTCGTCGTCGTCCTCGTTTTTGTCGAACGGTTTTCGCTTGACGATTTCGGTCAGCTCCTTTTCTATTTTCACTAAATCGGCTCGGTTGTGTCCGTGAAAAATTCCGTCTTCGTGGGACTCTCCGAACTGGTGGGCGACTCGCTCGCCTTGGTTTAGCTCGATCACTTCAAAACAATGTTCAAAACTCATGTCTTTTATTTTTGTAGGTTTCTTAGTTCGGTGTCAATACTTTCGTAAGACTTAAACTTATGTGTAATTGTTTCGTCCTCTTTAGCTAGTTCGACTTCATACTCAATAAATGTCTCGTTTTTATCCCAACTATTTTTTGAAGTATGCCAATTGAAAAAGAATCCGTTTTCGATTAATAATTTTATAGTCTTCATTTTGCTTGCTTTTTAAATGCCTTGTAATTTGTTACTAATTTAGCGTAGGAGGTTTTTAAGTCTTCTGCCGCTTGGTTTATGCTATCACTAATTGACATAGATCTAAGAATCTCCACACGGTCGCCCATTAAGTGTGGCTGCTTTTCGTCCTGCCTCTGTTGCGCCTCCTTTAAAGACGCTATTCGCTCGTCTTTTTGGTCTGCAATTGCTTTAGACCATCTATGACCAATTGATTTAATTATGTCCGTCAGGTCGTTCGCTCTTTTTACTGATTGTATCATTTGATTCTCTTTTTAAACTCCTATTAAAGTAATCTCAATTCGAGGCTCTAAGCCCCAATGTTTAGACGTTTCTTTGGTATGATAAACTAGGCAATCATCCGAATAAACACCCTTTAGTAAAACGCCGCCTTTAAGTTTCTTCTGACTCATGGAATCAAAAGATAATTTATTGAGGTTGTCGATTAAATCGGGCTTAGTCATTTTATTAACCAGTCCGCCAATTTTTAACCAAGCGAGCTTTTTTTTGTGCTTCGTTATCGCTTTCGGCGCTTCATGGACTATTAGAACCTTAGTAGCTTGAACCCATTCCGTGAACATTTCAAAATCTTTAGGTAATTGGTTCCTTATTTGGATTCTATAACCCTGTTCTCTTAAGGCGTATTTTTCGGGCTGATAGAATACCTTTTTGCCCGTCCTTGATTTGCCTTGGCGAACGCTTTGTTTTGCCATTGGCTCGCCTTTTAAGATTAGAGTTATTTGCCTTAGTTGCTTGACTTTTTTTGGCTCTTTAGTGTTAAATACTAGCTTTGTCATTAGTTCGGCTTTAAAACTCCGCAATTCAAACAAAATGACTTACCGAAAAAGTGAGGTTTTCCGTCTTCGCATTCGTTCGAACACTTCACTTCGTTTACGTCTTCGCTTTCTTCGCAACCCTCACACACAGGGCAGCCACAAGCGCACCTAATTTCATTCAATTCGTTATTAAAATTCCCTTGATAAAGCTCTTTAAATTCCTTTGAATTCGCTTTTATTTTATTCCTAAAATCGGTTAGCTTTTCAGAATTGGCGTATAGTTTTTCAATGTCGCTAGTTATATCCTTGGGCGTTTTGTCGGGATTCATTGGCAACGACCGAACATTTACGATTAATTGACTTCCGTCCATTCGGTAAGGTAGTTCTATCTCCTTTAGTAACGCCTTAACTTTCTTAGTATTAAACCCCGTATCGTCTTGGTCTCTCACGCTCTGTCTAAGCGTATCAACCCATCGACCCGACACAGGAAGACGCCCGCCCGTTTTGAGGTCGCTAGTATTGACGTCGTTCTCTTCCATCCAGTCGTTGAGGTGGTCAAGGATTATCTTTTTTGTTTGTTGATTCATTTTATTTTTATTGAACTTCTTGATGAAAGTATTTAGTTTCACTTTTTCCGTCAAAAACTTTTGTTTCGGCTTTTACTATTGGAGATTCCGAATCCCTTAGTGCGTATTCTGTTACGTATTGAGGGCTTCCATTTCCTAGCGGATGCATTCCGTCGGGGTCAGTAAAAGAACTAAAGGGGCGTAAGTTTGGGTGGTTATCATTGAAATGTTTAGTATACTCTTCGATTGTGATTTCTTTGTACATTTTTTCTTGCTTTTGAATTACACTTAATTTTCCTATCAAGACAAATGTACAACCCTTTATTTGATTTCGCAAATGTTTAGCGAACTATTTTAAAAGTATTTTATTTTGTTCGTTTCGCTTAATTCGTTATCTTTGAATTTAAACAAGTATTTCAGAACCAAAAAAAAGTATTATGAGCTTCGAAAAGAATTTCCCTTTAATTTGGAGAATGACCGCCACAACCTTAGAAACGGCGCTAGAGATTAACGAAGGAAGAAAAGCCTTCGCCTTTTTTAATAACGTCTTTTCTTACGGGGTAGTTGCTGCTAATTTACCCGACTTTGCCAACGAGTGCGAAAAATACAACAATGCTTCGCCAGAAGAAAAGGACGAGCTAAAGAGCGAAATTATAGAACGGTTTAGAGGATTTGCAGACCACGGGTTAGTAATTATCGCCTTTGAACATATTTTACCCCTAATCTTCATGAATGTAGGGGGCGGTGCTGCTTTGGAAAGAGCAATACGAGAATATAAAAGCGGTGATACAAAATCTTAAACCTCTTATTTAGCATTAAAAAAGCCTACTAAAGAAATTTAGTAGGCTTTTTTTTTGGCTGGGTTTTAATGTTCGATTCCAAACGTATTATTTACGTGGTTTTCGTACTCTACCTCTACTAGGTGGCTCGCTATGTCCAAAACCGTTTTATTCCATATGGTAAGCTCTTTACTTGATAGCGAACTTTCGTCCTTACCTCCTGCAACCTCGCTAAAAGGACGCTCTAATACGCCTTGAATGTGCATGGAATATAAAATTGATTTCGCCCGACCTTGGCAATCTTTGTAGTTTTCCTTTGCTAGTTTGTCGTAATCTTCGATTAACCAACATTTTCTTATGCCAACAAACAAAGCATCCCCTCTCTCTCTTTCTTCGCTCTCCACGAAAACAGTACCCTGAAACAGCTCTTTACCTTCGCATTCGGCTAACGTTTCAAAGTATTCGAAACTAGTTCTAAAGTATTTCACTACTCTAATTTTATTCGATGCATCTAAATATTTCTGACCTTTCTTAGTTGGACTATTCATTTTTTCTTGCTTTAAATACTGGTTAAAAAATTCCTATTTTACGCTTTAATTTGTCGCTTCAATCCCTCGATTTGGGCGTGTAATCTTTCGTTCGCCTGTCTTAACGAAGTCATACCATCCCGCATTTGGTCGTTTTCTGCATTTAATTTACGGGAAAACTGGTCTAACTTGTCTATTTCCTCGTATCTTTTACTTGCAATATTCAACGCTATTTGGTGGCTGTTTTCGGTTTTGATACATTCGTCTTCTAGGAAATATGCGTACTTTTCGCAATAGTCTTTATGTGTAAAATTTCCACCACCTAACACCCCGTCAAACTCTTTTCTTAAATCTTGCTTTGTCATAATTTCTTGCTTTGTTATTTAAAATTCGTTTTCGTTTCTGTCACAAAAGTAAAAACATTCCTAGTTGAATGTTTTTACTTTTGTCCCTGCTTTTTCTATTGCTTCTATATGTTCGGCGCTAGCTTCAAAAACCCCGTCAGCGTCGTATATTTCGCCTGTGTTAATTTCAACAGAAACGCTCGTATCGTTTTCGAAGTGAAAAACCTTACCTAGTATTTCGCCTCTAAATGTATGATATTCTGTATTTGTAATTTCCATAGTTAGTTTTGTTTGTGTTGATTCCTTATTGACACAAATATACAACGGGTTTTTTGATTTCGCAAACTTTTTGCGAAAAAAGATTTAATTATTTTAAATTAAGTTTTCCATGTACCCCATTTTGGTACAGTACTAAAATGGGACACTTGCAAAAGTTCCATGTACCCCATTTTGGTACAGTACGGTTTTGGTACAGTACCAAAATGGGGTAGTCATAATAACTATTGAGAGTTTTAAATAATTATTGAAATTTAATAAACAATTATTGAAAGAAGAAAAGGGGACTTTTTTTTTAAAGGAAAATCAATTGAATTTTTTTTTGAAGAAAAGTATTTAAAAATTTGGAATTCTAAAAAGTCGCCGTATATTTGTGTCAGACAATGAGCGAAAGGTTACTTTTTATTTGAGCGTAGGAAACTCAAATTTACTTTTTTTCTCAAAGCAAGTCTGACGAAGATTCTAATTTTTACTTTTTTTATAGCGGTTCTGCGAATGGAATGCTTTAAAAAATCGGGTTGCGCTTTTTACTTGCTATGCGCTTGTTTTTCCTAAACGCCCGATTTTTTAAAGCATTCTTTTTTTTTGTTTATTTTTGCCGTAAAATTGAAAGATGATAAATACTAACGAATTAATACTAGACGAGCTGAAAGATTCAGAGTATTTTCTACTTTCAATTTTTGCGTCCTATGGCAGGATTTCGCACCCTGCTAACAAAGTTCTAGTGAGTCGGACCAAGTGGGACAAGAAGAAAGTAAAGCGACACGAAGAAGGACTTATAAAAAAGGGCTTTTTGGTTGTTAGTCCTAGATACCAAATTATCGACGGACAAACACGAAAGGCGTCAAATAAGTACGAAATCACAACCGATCTAATCGGTAAATTCAACGGCAAAAAAAAAGAACCCGAAATTACCAATACCGAGATTGACGATTTGAAAAAGCAGATTGAAGATTTAAAGAAGCAAATTGCACGCTTCGAAAAAATTGGACCAGTCGAACCAATTGCACCACCCGAAAGCGAAACCGAGAAGCCAAAACGAAAAGCAGCAAAAAGAGAATCGAAACCAAAGATTGAAGATTTGGAATTTCAGGATGATTTTGACGACGAATTAAAAGGGCTTTTGGTTGACTTTATAGAATACAAGGCAAAGGAAAAGAAGCAGCACTACAAGAATGTTAAATCGTTGCAACGGGTCGCAAATGCATTCTACAAAGGGGCGAAAAGTTACGGAATAATTGCCGTTAAAATCGCACTTGATTCGACTAAATTAAACCAGTACGCAGGAATTTTTATAAAAAAGCCATCTAAACAAGAATTAGAACAATATGGAAAGCAAGAAACAAACAGCATTAACCACGAAGGAACAAAATCAAGTAAATCTTTGCAGGACGAGCTTAGTGACTACCTCAACGGCGCTAAGTCTACCGATAAAACAAGCGAGTGCGATAGTGGAAATATACAAGAATTCGGGTAGTATACGGTCGATAATAAAGGGCGGAATCATCCCAATTGAACAGCTAAATAAAAACCTTATGACTGTTTTAATAGGCTGTATAAAATCCCACACATCCGTAAACCTCCAAGGGACGGCACGACAAACAGCCGCCGAAATAGCAGAAAAAAGGAATTTGCAATTTTCAGCAACTGCCGACTGTGTAGAGTTCGTTAAAAGTTATTTTCCAATGTTGGGAATTGCCGAAGTAAAGGACGCTTTTTCAATGCTATCAGCGGGGAGATTAACGGCAGATATTCAAACTTACGGCGGCGAATTCGAGCCGATGCACTTAGGGCGACTATTGAGTGCTTACGTAAAGTTTAGAAAAAATGTGATCGCAGAATATGAAAAAAAGTTCTTCATAGAAAACAAGGAGAAATCTAAAGAAGAAAAAGACGAACTTCGGGCGTATTCGGGCGAGTATGCAAAGCTTGAATATGCCGCACTACTCAGGTATTACCAAGAAATGAGCGACCCGAAAAATAAAGACGTTCAAAAAGAAGTTATTAAAGTGGTCGAGGATTCTGTAAAATCTTACTGGGGTAAAATATTGGTCTCTGACGGCGTTATAGTCCTGTCTGACAATCAAAGGCACGTAGCGAAAGGAGAAGCTAAGGAATACACCTTAAACAAGCTTAAAAACGCAAGGATTGACGGAAGATTAAAAGATATTGAGCGCTTGGCGGCAAGTGAAATGATGAAATCAATAGGCAACAAAGATTTAAACAGGGGGTTCGTCGCTAAATGGAGTGTTCGATATGCGAAAATAATAATTATTAAATCAATTTTAAATACTAAATAAAAACATTATGACTAAGCAAGAATTTGACAAAAAAGCGGAAGTTTTGGAATTTCGCCAACGAATAATAAATAAATACAAAAAAGAGCTTCAAGAAAAAACGAAAGAATTGTATTTAGAATACACAAAGGATTTTGATACGAACGAAATAGGCGACGTACTGGGCGACGTCAGCGGATTCATGGTCTTAGATAGGAAAGATTATGTATTGAGTCATATCACAGGCTTGCCTATTGTACTACATTATGGTACGAAGTGCAATAAAAAAGGAGTCATTCACGCTTGTAAGCACCGCATAACGATGGCGTCAGGAAATATAAAATAATACGCATACATTTAATTCTTAAGCCTCGAATCAATGATTTGGGGCTTTTTTTTGTACCTTCATAATAACTAAATCATTAAAGTATGGATGAATTCGATTTAAGCGACTTAAAAGATGATATTGAAACAACGGTACAGGAAATACTACAAAGTATCAGGCTCGGCAATTCTAGGCTTGCGAGGGCGGTTAAAATAACCATAACGAAAAAGGGTAGTATTGGAATTAGATTCAAGCCTTACGCAATAAACATAAACGACGGAAGGCGAAAAGGCGCACCGCCTCCGCCCGTGGATAAAATACGGGCTTGGATGCGTCGAAATAGTATCGAGCCAAAAAATAACAATGTCACTAAGCAAGAATTAGCGTATATTTTAAGTGCTTCAATAGGCGCAAAGGGAATAGAGCCACGACCATTTTTAGAGGCAATCAGCAAGTCGGCGCACGAATTGACGGTTTTGTACATAGATCGAGAAATTGAAAAAATATTAAAGAAATCCTTTAAAAAGTAAATATGAACATTCCTAGTGGTTGGAATAATAACAATTCGCCAAACGAAAAGGGCGATACAAAAACGACGCTTACAAGTTTTCCTGACGAAATAACATTAAGCGAAAACGGGAAAACGCTAACTTTCGAGCCTGTCGAATCTTCTGTTTCTCAAAATAAAGCGGCGCTTCAATTGGCTGTCTTTGGGTTTATTCCAGAAGGCGAAACCGTTTCGATTACCTTTTTAGGTTCGACAGTAATTTTGACAGCTAAAATAAATCCTACGTCGGGCGAATTCTTAACGGAGTCGGGCGCCCCTCCTGCCGCTTTGCTGTCTGCTTACTTCGAGGCGGTTGCGGAATCAATAAGCGATACACTAAATCAAATACTTTCTTTTAGTGCTAATTACAACATTCTAACAACGGGCGCATCAATTGGGATAGAGTCCAAATCTTACGGCTCTAAATTTGATATTTCGGCAACGTCAACATCTAATATTTTTAGTCAGTCGCTTGTCGGAACGAGTAAATATTTATCTCAAAACGTTATTGATTATTCGGGATATGCAGAATTATACGTAGGTTTTGAGTCGTTCGCTGAGCAAGTGGATAAAACAAAAGCCCTTCCAGTAGACGAGTATTTAATTGATTCAGCTACGGGAAAAGCTAATATTTCACTTAGTCCAGTAGGCGACTTTGTAAGCCCTGTTTTACCACTTAGGAACTTAACGAAATCGAGCGATTTTTTAATAATGGATTCGGGCGTTAGCGGTGCGGGGGTTTCGATTCCTTCCGAGAATATAAGCGGCGGTAAAAACTTCCTCCTTAGACCTTATTTTGTTGTATATAGCGACTCTTTTAGATACGTCGAAAATGGTCAAAGAAAGCGAATAGTTAAAGGTGTGAGTCCTGTTCGTTGGGTTCAATTGGGAGCGTTTGACAAAATCCGACCTTACGACATGAGTCAATATATTTGGTTGCCCGAAACGGTAAACACTTTTAAATGGTTATCAAGCCGACCGAATAGCGAATCAATAACGTATGACTCACACGCTTTTTTGCAATTAATTTGTAAGAAGCCAACCGCAACGAGCATAACCGCAAATATTGAAATAAAATACATATATTACGACGGGACTTTTGAACTTATAAATTTAAGCTCTTTCGATTTTTCAGACCCGAAAATTGCAGGGAACTTGTCCTTTGATGTTTCGCCCGTCGCTTTGGGTTTATCTGATCATGAATTATTGAACGGTAATTTAATCGACTCTTACGAAGTTAAATTAAAATGGACAACATCTAGCGGCGCCATTGGTAAGTCTGAAACCAAATCGTATATTATGGATAGAAATATCTATAATTCAAAAAAGCAAATAGTATTTTTAAATGAGTTCGGGGCGTGGGATTCAGTCGGATTTCGTGGGTCTATTCAAAAACAAGTGAAGCGGTCGAAAACGACAATAACGAGAGCTTTGCCATTTGATACGAACACTTTGAATTCAGTCAGTAAAGAGGTCTTTTTAAACGTAAGTATCGACACGCAAACAAGCGAAACGGTTCATTCGGGGTTAATGAGTTCGGCGCATTACGACTGGGTGGTAAATATCTTGAATAGCTCGGCGGTTTACGTTTGGAATGACGACTTTCAAAGCTACGAAAGTATATATATAAAAGAATACGACTATAAGCCTGATACAAATCTAGGCGGCGGCACTATTTCAGTTGAGTATGTTAGAACTGTTAATAACAACACTATAAAGCGATAAAATGGCAAATAAAGTAGAATTCATAATAAAAGGTCTTGACGGCGTGTTTTATGTCGCAGATGTAAAAGATTTTCCATATAGACTAAATAGAACCGCTTTCGATGTTTCTACAAGTAAATTAAAGTCATTGGGTGGGACTTATTCAACCAAAGTAAAGTTATCGAAAAAAAGCAAAACGAACAGTTTGATTTTTGTCGGAAAAACTTCTATCGCTTCGTTTGCAAAATTCAACTCAAATAACGACTACGAAGCCATTATAAAAGAAAACGGGTCAGAAGTTGCAAGGGGAACATTCAAGCTAAAAGGGGTTTATTCTGACGCTTACGAAGGTGTATTTTTTGATAAGGATTCTAATTTTATTGATAAATTAAGCAAGGTTAGTCTAAATAAACTTGGATACGTCAATAATAAGCCTACTTGGTTAGCTCCTTTCGATGGGGCTATTTCTTTTGACGAAATCAACGATTTATCAAATAGGGAGACTGATTTTATATGTCCTACAATCGTCTATAACAATACGCCCGTTTTAGATTATTTGGATTTAGGAGACAACGACATTTGGGGCGAGTACGATTTTACCCAAACTGAACCCGAAAGAGTAAATAGGGGTTTATCCTTGCCGAATGATTTTGATGTAGTTAGCGGCTTTCCTAGCACCTTAAGAATGGGGTTAAAGTTTAATCATTTTCCCCCTGCTTTGTATTACAGAAACGTAATAGAAAAGGTTTTTGAAGAAGTAGGGCTAGCGGTTGATTGTTCTTTGTTTTACGAAGACTGGTTTAATGCCCTTTATATGACTTACGAGGGGTCTAAATATATTTATAATTGGAAAAATATCGGTTCGGTTTATTCGGTTACGCCGTCTATTATGCAGTTGTCTGACTTAATTATAGACGAATTAAAACAAACGGAAGTAGGTAGCACTATTGAGGTTAATAAATTGGAATTGATACCAGTAGGAAACAATCCTACAAGATTTTGGATAAGGGACGAGCAATTTACATTTAAAATAGGAAATATAATAAAACATAATGCATTAGGTGGATTTATTGACAAATGTACGTTAACAAATAGCTTCGACCGAGTGGGTCAGTATTCCGTACCAGTTAGCGGGAAATACAAAATATCGGTCGCCTCTCAATACGAAGGGATAAACGACAATTTTACAGTACTTCCAAACGGAAACCCCAATGCCCCGAAATATTGGGTCGGGTCGGAATTGTTTAGGGTGTTCGGAACGTGGGACGCAAACAGCGATTCAAACACGCCGTTTAACGAGCGCCGTTTTGCGAGTGACGACAATGTATTGATTATCCTTAGAAAGGATTCGAGGGGTAACGAAAGCGCAGAGACTAGAAAGATGTTATTCGAGTGGATGAACGGACAATCAAAGGATTTTACAACCGTAAAAAGTGATTGTATCGCTTACTTTAGCCCGAAACGGTGGGTTTTAAATGACTCGGTTGTGCCTATTCCTAGCTCTGAAATAATGGGTTCGCCTTATTCTGAATTTGAAAGTACCGTAAAAGTTGGATTCGGTGGCGGTTCTTCTGAATTCGTTTCCCATGAAATAGTTGAAGCTTTGAAGTACTCAAAATCTACGGCAGAAATAGAAATTGAAATAGAATTAAACGAAGGTGATCTAGTGGAAATATTTTGGATTTCACTTGGCAATGTTTTTGGAGAGGCGACACGAGCGCCAGGATCTAATGCCGTTTATGAATACGCCTTACCTTTATTGAATATGGAGCAGAATTTTGGGGCGGCAATAGTTGACACGACGCCGCCCGTGGCAGACAAGGCGTATTACTCTATTGACTACCTTTGTGGGGAGTACGATTTGGATTTAGCGGCAAACCTTCCTGATATTAGCGGCAAAGATTTTATTGATTCATTTATAAAAGAGCGAAATTTGCACTATAAAGTAAGTGATAGAATGATTTCCTTCTATCCAGTTGCTCAATATTATTCACAAGATTCGTATGACATAACGAGCAGGGTTGACATAGGAAAGGGGTACAAAAGCGACCCAATAAGCACCCCTAAAAGTTGGTTAGTCGGGTACAACAACGACACTACCGACAGATTACTACCCGAAACAAGAGAAAGCGGTTGCAGGGGCGATTTAGAAGTATCGGCAGACTATGCAAATGTTAAATTTAGTAGCGAAAATATACACGGAAAAAACGAACTTAAAGACGTTTCTATGTTCAGCGCAACTAAATTTTTTAGATCGTCAATCTCTACGAATCCATACGGTTTTGATTTGTCTACCTTTCCGTACGAATTCCCCGAAAGTTGTTCGCCTATCAATAGCTCGCTTTGCTTAATTAAAGGTTTTGTTTTGACTGTTCCGTCTTTGAATGGAGAGATTCCGATTGATTTTCCATCTATCCAGTCAGAAGAATCCTTCAAAATAAAGAAGTACGGCAATTGGTCGCTAACCTTTAATTACAGCCCAAGGTTATTGTATCACTTGGGTACGGCGAATCAATTCACACAGGATTACAGCGGCGCAGAATGGGGGACTTTAATTGATATGCCACGATCTAACATTAACTTTATGAATCTTAGAAAACATTGGTTTAGACCTACGTTGAGCCAATTTGACGGAGAAAATGCCACATTGTCAGGTACTAAATACCCGACATTAAGGTACGACGGAGAAAATGGAATTTATCTTAAGTTCTTCGAAAATTCATTGGAATTGTATAGTTTATCCGAAACCTTGACTTTGAAAATGTCAATTACTACGAAAGATTGGAATAACATGGAAGGTAGCAAGCGAATCAGGTTTTTAGACCAAATATATAGGTTAATGTCAATTAAGGATTACGACGTTACTAAGCGAAATTTATCAATAATTAAATTACTAAAAGAGGTTTAACGATGGCACAATTAAAAAGTACTATTGAGATTGATGTAGAAGGTATAAAGCAATTTCAAGCATTAACAAAAAGGGCTAGAGCTGACATTTTGGCCATAAAAAAAGCCCTTCAAGATAAAGGATTTAAAGGCAACGCTAAAGAGTTGCAAAAAGCGGCAATAGTTTACAGGCGTGAGTTTTTAAAGGCAATAAAAGATATTGAACGAGCTGACTTGTCAAGGATTAAAAAGGTAATCGACGCACAAAGAGCGAATATCGTTAGTGTTTCTTCTGGTCAAAAAAACGGGGCAACTCCGAGACAGGCGGCAGATTTAGACCAACTAGAAACGGCGAGCGCCGTTGTCGCAGCATTGGGCGAAGATGCGGACGAAACCGCCGAATCGGTAGACGGACTAGGCGAAGCACTCGAAGGGGCAGGAGAAGGCGCAAGCGAAGCAGGAGAAGGCTTTGAAGGTGTTGACGAAGCCGTGCAGGGTGCAGTACAAAGTATAAGCGATTTAGAAGAGCGAAATAAAGAAATAAAAGAAGCCCTTAAGAATGCGCCACAAGAAGGTCAAGAAGGGTACGAAGAACTAAGCGACGTAATAGGTGTATTAACTGCCGAATACGGGGAAAATAGAGACGTTATACTTGAATTCAATCGGGGACTTAGGCAAGGTGTACAAGAGACCGAATTAAAGCAAGGTTCTATTTTTGAACTATCCCAAACAGTCAGGCGCCTAACTAAAGAATACAGTTCCTTAAGTCAAGAAGAGCGAAAAAGCGCACAGGGGCAAGAACTGCAGAAAAAAATAAAAGCCACTAAAGACGAATTGAACGGTTTGCGTTCTGAAATTGGAGATAATAGGGGCTTTGTAGGTGGATACATTCAAGCTTTAAACGGGTTAGGTGGACCACTCGGAAAGGCAAAGACGGGAATCAATGCCTTTAGTAGTTCTCTTAAGCTTTTATTAGCTAATCCAGTAGTCGCCGTTGTCGTTGCTTTAGTGGCAGCCTTGACCGCTTTATTTGGTGCATTCACATCTACTAAAGAGGGCGCCGAATTCATGGAGCGAGCAAGCGCTAGGCTAGGCGCAACTTTAGACGTGCTTCGAGACGTTGCCGTCGATATTGGTAAATTCTTATTCGATGCGTTCGACAATCCAACCGAAAGTATAAAAGCACTCGGGGACTTGATTGTAAATAACGTAATCAATAGATTTAAAGGGCTTATTGATATTGTTTTTGTGCTTGGCGACGCAATAGGAGCGTTAGCTTCGGGCGACATGGAAGAACTGAAAGAGTCGGCAAAAGCGGCAGCTACGGCGATAACTCAAATATATACAGGACTTGACGAGAGTCAACAGCAAAAAGTAAAAGACGGTATAAGTGGAGTTGTTGACGAAATAGTACGAGAAGGGGACGAAGTGTCGAACCTGACGGGATTGTTGCAAAAGTTAAGGGACGAACAAAGGGGGCTTGCATTAGATAGGGCGAAACAAGATACTGCGCTTGTCAAAGCAAGGGACGCATCAAGGGATATAAACACCCCTTTAGCTGAAAGAATTGAGCTATTAAAGGACATTGCGAGGAAAGAGAACGCATTGACTCAAATCGAAATAACCGCCCAACGAAACAAGTTGAACGCAATAAAAGCAATTGCAGCGGCTTCGGACACGTCGGCGGCGGAACTTGACAAAATTAATTCCGAGGCTATTAAATTGGAGCGATTAAAGCAATTGAGCGCAACGAAAATACTGACATTAAACAGGCAATTACGCCAATTAGAAGCGAAAGCAGCAAAAGAGGTAAGTAATAACCTAAAGAAGGAATCTAAATTAAGAGAGAATTTACTATCTGTAATATTTAACCAAAACGCAAAACGATTAAAAGCGGCGACAATCCTAAACGACAAACTTAGGGGCGTAGAAGTTAGCGCAATAAAAGGAACTACCGACAAGCTACTTGCTGAAGAAAAACTAAAGGCGACTAGGTTACGAGAAAAGCAGATTGAGAACTTTAAAAAAATAGTAGCCGATCAAAGATTTCAACTCGAAGAACTAAAGAAGGAAAAAGGCAAAAACGCCGACGAAATCGAAGCGTTTGAAGAGAAGGTAAACGCCGAAATAATATCTTTAACCGAGTTGAATAATAAGCTTTTACGGGCGCAGGAATCGCAACACCTTGACGCAATGCAGGGAATTAGGGACGAAGCGGCAGAAAAAGAAGCGGCGGCGAACAAGAAAGAAGCCGAAAAGAAAAAAGCAGAAGACGAAAAAGCGGACGAAGAAGAAAAATTGAGATTAGCTAAAAATGCCGAAAGCTTAAGAAGTGCAGTAACTACGGCTATACAAGTGTCTTTTGATTTAATTAATAAGATTCAACAAGCAGCGGCAGCGGCGGAAAATAAAGCTTTTGCGGACTCTATAAACCAAAGACAAAAGAATATTGATGCAATAAGCGAAGATTTAGAAAACGCCACGGGTGTACGAAAGCAGTTTTTAGAGAGACAATTGCAGATCGAGAAAACCGCACAAGATAAGCTGAATGAACAAGCCGAAAAAGCGGCACGAGACCAAGCGGAAACGCAAAGGATTATTCAACTTACACAGGCGGTCATTAACGGCGCTTTGGCGGTTTCGGGAGCTTTGGCAACACAGCCATTTACGCCCGCCAATTATATTTTGGCAGGTGCGGCGGGTGCAGCGGCAGCGGTAGAGGTTGGAATTATTGCAAGTCAAAAATTTGAAAAAGGGGGAATAGTAGAAGGTGCGAGTCATGCGAATGGCGGCGTTTCCGCTTCGGTAAAAGGTGCGCCAAATATAGAGCTACAAGGCGGCGAAGCTGTTATGACGGTAGAGGCAACTAGAATGTACAAGCAGGAACTTAGCGACATGAACGTAAGTGCGGGCGGTAAAAAGTTCCAATTTGGCGGCGAGGTAACACCTAACTTTGAAGCCTTAAGCCAAACGTCAACAGGTGGAGAAGATAGGCTGTTAAGGCAAATAAAAGACATGAATATATCTGTAAATGTCACGGAAATAACTAACTTACAGAGTCAGCAAATTGAAGTGACCGACGAAACGAGTTTTTAAAAAAAAAAAGAAAATGATTAGATATTTTGAATGTATTAATTTCGAAGCGGTGTTTTTTAATTTCATATCATTATTTATTTTATGGGTAGTTATTTCTGAATTGTCCTATTTTTTAAGTAAATTTACAACAGTAGGCAATTCTAACGGGTTCGGCGACTTCGTTTTTCGAATAGAAAGCGTCGTAAGGTTCAAGTTTAAAAAGGACGAATTGGCGGATAAAATACGTAATCTTAGTTATGGTAAAATATTTATTTGCCATCCTTGCCATACGTTTTGGATTTGCTTTTTTATACATTGGGCGTTGCTTTCGTTTTGGTACGCCCTATTTGTTGCCTTAATTACTTACGGAATAATCGAATACTATGTTGAAAGATAAGAGTCAAAAAGAGTTATTGGAAATCGTTTACAAGCTAGAGAACGAAAAAAACGGGATGGTAAATTGTTTCAATAAACAATCCGACGTTTTAAGGCAGTTATCCAAGGCGATAAAACCAAAGAGCAATAATATATTTTTAATTATAATCAATTTCCTTACGTCGCCTTTTGCTTTAAAAAAGGTGCTTAACGAAAATTCAGAGTATTTTTACTCAATCAAAAACAAGCAAATGAAATTTACAGAAGAAAAGTTACTAGAGGCGTTCGGCAAGGTCGCCGCCTTTGAAAATAAAGAACTAAACCCCGACGCTTATAAGGCGTATTTTATGGAAACATTAGGCGTTAAAGGCGTATGTAGTTCATGCGGGGACGTCCAAGGGCGAATGCATGGAGACTTTCAAAAGCGGCTATTAATGGAGGCGGCTAATTTGTCCGCTTGTTTATTGAAGCCTATTATATTTGAGTCGGGAAAATACTCAACAAATGGATCTAGTAAAAACGTTCCTTTAATGTGTTTTTCTGACTTAAGAAAAACGAAAGCGAACATCGAAAAAGATGCAAAGAACTTCGGGGAACGAGGTTTGAAAGCGCAACATTTACTATTATTGGGAGATGCAAAAATGTTAGGCGTTTACATTGATGAAAAATTGCACGGGGTTAACGTTGTCAAACCTGACGAAAGCGGCGCAAAAGAATTAATTGTAACAACGTCCGAATCGACTAAAGGAGAAGCTAAGAAATTGATTGAGCCTGACGAAAGTGAACAATCGGAAGCTTTTAAAGAGTCGGAAGCTTACGAAAATGAACTAAACGAAGCTAGTGCAGACGAAGCTATTGAAGCTTTTGATAATTCCAAGGAATTAAAAGAAGCCAATGCCGAGGTTATTAAAAGCGAAATTCCCGAGGCAGTTGCGGCGGTCATTGATTCGGCGGTAGATTTTGCTACCAAAAACCCAACAGGCTTAGAAAAGGCGCCCGAATACAACAACGAAAGCGCAAAGCTAATGAAAGAAAAAGGGCTTTCAAATACTGAAATTGGCAAGCATTACGGCGTTTCTGAATCAACAATTAGAAAGCGTTTGAAAAAATTTGAGGCAGAAAACGAGGCGAAAAAATAAGCCTCTGATTTATTTAGAAAACCAACGGGGAAAGCATTTTGAATGTTTTCCCCGTTTCAGTAAATTCAAATTATGGAATCAGAGGAAGAAGAGCAAATTAAAGCCCTAGAGGTATCCAATTCGATAACTAGAGAGCAAATTATCTACAGGTTGGAAAAGTACGTTATACAGCAATATATTAGCGCCTCAGAAGGTGAGGCAGGAATAAGTATAAAGCCTAGTGAATTTCAAAAGGCGCTTGAATTTATGTCTAAGTTAAAAGGATTTGACAAAGCCGAAGGAGGTCAAGACCTTCCCGATACATTTGAATTATTAGTACCTTAATAACGAACCAAAAATGACACTAAGCGAAAAGCAATCCAAGGAGTACAAGCCTAAAATAAGCTTAGGATTTCCGTTAAGCGACAGACAGAACGAAATATATAATCATTGCTTAATTGGCAACGGTATACAGCACGTGGCAGTATGTACGGGGCGACAAGTTGGCAAAACGTTAACCTGTTCAGTTGTTGCGGCTTCTTGGGCTATGGCTCACAAGGGGTTTAAGGTTGGTTTTTTCTTACCTGTATACAAGCAATGTAAAAAGGTATTTAAGGGCGTAAAACGAATGCTAACGCCTTTACATGGTAGCTTATCCTTTAATCATACTGATCTAATTATTGAGTTTTGGAACGGTTCAACGATTCAGTTTTTTACTTCTGAAAATGACAATTGTAGAGGCGAAACATTCGACGGGCTAATTGTAGATGAAGCCTGTTTTGTAAAAGACGAAATTTGGACACAGGCAATACAGCCAACTATTACGGTTGCGCTTTCCAAAAAAAATAAAATTGGATTAGTTGGATTTTGGGGAAAAGTTCTACTAACGTCAACCCCGAAAACTAAAAACTGGTTCTTTGGTCAAATAAAAAACGAAGGCGAAAGAAGGGTTTCTATTCGCTTCACGTCGGAAGAGGGCGGGCAAATACACGAAAGTATACTTGCCGACATAAAAAAGCAAATACCCGAAGCAGCCTATAGGAATGAGTACTTAGGTGAGTTCCTAGATGCGGGCGGTAATTTATTCGATTACCCTAAGTGCTTAATGAGCTTAATTGACTACGCTGTACTGCCTAAGAACGGACATATGGCAGCCGTTGACATTGCAAGTAAAGACGATTATACGGTATTGACGATTCTTAATAAAAAAATGCAAATCATATTCACGGAAAAGTGGCGACATTTAGAATATGCTGACATAATGCAAAGGGTTGCAATTAGATTAAAAGAGTATAAAAACCCCCCGTGCTACGTAGAAACTAACGGTGTCGGCGAAGGACCTTATCAACTACTTAGGGCGCAATACTCAAATACACGGGATTGGTGTACAGGCGGGACGGGTAAAAAAGGAGCGAAAAAGGTTGATATTATAATTAACCTTCAAATAAAATTCAATACGGGTGTTATTTCGATTCCTGACATTCAAGATTTAAAAGATGAATTAGATCACTTCACTTGTGAGTGGATAAAAGGTAAGCCCGTTTTCGGTGGGTCAAACGGCGTTCACGATGATAGAGTGATGTCGTTGGCTATTGCTGTTTACAATATGGGAAAAGTGCAAACGTTCGCAATTGAAATGATAAGCAATAAGCGAAAACAATCAAACTATTAAGATGATAAAAATAAAAGACTTGTCGTTTTCGGCGTTCTTAAGGATAGGAAAAATACTAAATACCGACCAATTCGAGTTGGTGGATAACGGAAGAATTACCGTAAAGGGCGAACTAATACCAAAGGACGAACGAACGGACTTCTTTTTATTCGAGCTGAATAGGCAGATAATCGAAGAACTTTCAGGGCTACCAATTGAATACACGGAAGATAATACTTTTATCGAGGTTGCTATTGATGAACTATTAAACCAATACAACAGCCTTTTAATCTTATTGCACGAGTCGTATAGCACGGAAGGTTTAGAAAGTAAAACATTTGAACTAGACGGCAGAATCTTATCTTTTGAAAGCTTCGACAAATGGACGTTCAATAAATGGGTCACGTTCGAGAATGCCTTAAAAGGAAAATACGAAACAATGAACGGTGAATCTGTTCAAGTTGAGCAGGGCGAGAAGTTCGTTTTACCCGTTTGTTTAGGCGAATGGTTTAATAGTATGCCTCATTTCGAAAGTAAATTTTCATACTTTAATGACGAATTAAAAGCGAGCGAAGTTATACCCGTTTTCGGTCGGGTTAACGCCTTGGTCAATTCATTAAAGAATGGGCATAGTTTCATTTACTCTAAAAGCGAAAACGAAGAAACGAAAAATAAAGCATTTCGACATCATGCCGATTCTTTCGGTTGGCTCGAAACACTTAGGGAGTTGTCAGAAAAACAAGTATTCGGCAATTATTTACAGACAAAAGAGGCGCCAATGTTGGAGGTTTTAGAGTTTTTAAACTGCTCAATAAGTAAGGAATTGGCAAACAATAAAGATTATATAACGAATTCAAAAAGTTAAAACATGACATTAATTGAGCTTATCGAATTGATAAAAACCTTATGTATTGCCCATCCTGACATAAAGGGATTTTATACGGGCGTAGCGTCAGATAAAGACGACTCAATAATTGAATACCCGTCCGTTCGTGTCGTTTATCCGTTTTCGTCAACGCCTAGCGACGACGAAAACAACACGCCAACATCTATAAAATTAAACATTGCAATCAGGGTAAATAAAGCAATAATTACCGTTGGAGCGTCAGAAATGGAAATAAATCTGAACAATTTAACAGAAAATGCATCTATTAACGAAATAAATAACGATATTGCACTAGAGAACACTTTGAGAAACAAAGCACTTCGTATAGCAACGCACTTGATAGAGTGGTTTAGATTGTCGGAAGATAGTTTTAATTTCCTTAAAGTTGATTCGGTATCTATAAAAGGAATCGACCGAGCAGATGCAGACCATTCGACGGGCGTTGATATAAATATTAATTTCCTAGTCGGAAAACCTTACATTTGCGAGGCTGTGCAATTATTTGAAGATCATGTAAATTTGTAATTAATGGCTAAGAAGAAAAGAATACCTCAATTTACCGTAACGGTCGGCGATGATTACGAAGATTTTGACAATGTAATTTGTACATCATTCGTTGACGACCCTGCAACACAAAAGTTGTACGCCGTTTTTTCTAACGAGAAAACAGAAGGTCAATTTGACTTTAAAATAACGCCGCCAACATCGGCAAACGAACAAGTTATAAACGATAAAAACGGTAAATTTGAGCGTGTCGTTTCGGGTGTTTGGTTTATGCCAAATACAGACTATCCTAGACGGGGAATTGATGGCGAAGTTTTTACTACTTCAATCGACCGTCCAGAACTAAAGAAAGCTGTTTCTAATTACATAAAAGCAGGGTCGGCGAATAACTTCAATGTGATGCATGACGGCGAATTGGTAGACGGTTTGCAAACTATGGAAATTTGGGTACTAAACGACCATTTACAGCGGTCTCCGATACTTAACAATAGTATAGAAGATTTAGGGTACAAGAAAGAAAACATTCCGCTAGGTACTGTTTTTATGACTGTATTCATTGAGAATAAAGATTTTTTTAATGATAATATTTTGAGTGGAAAATTGAAAGGTTTTTCAATCGAGGCATTTTTTAACTTAAATGAGAAACAAGAAATGAGCAAGAACGTAAAACAAAAAGCGATGTTTGCCGCCTATGGCTTGAACCAAGAAACGGGCGAATTTGTAACCTCTAAAGGGGCTTTGAAATTTAGTGCTGACGGTACTATTAAATTAGGAGACAAAACCGTCACAAATGGAACTATTAAGCTAAGTAATAAATTTTCTATCGTTGTTCAAGATGGCAAAGTTTGTGATTTTGGATTTGAAAGCGAAGGCGGAGAAGGCGGCGAGGTTGTCATTGACGACGCAGCGGCGGCAACCGAAGCGGCAGCAACGGCGGCAGCGGCAACCGAAGCGGCAGCAACGGCGGCAGCGGC
>JQIA01000478.1_pt1 | contig 20164 bp, 9 predicted proteins | sample 811431 | NCBI WGS metagenome assembly JQIA01 (sample SAMN02998118, study PRJNA258478) | marine sediment metagenome | biome: marine; feature: seafloor; material: sediment; isolation source: oil-polluted sediment collected from 3 locations (0.5 km, 0.7 km and 0.9 km)... | place: USA: Gulf of Mexico ...
GAACTGCACTCTCATGTATTAAGTGAAACGGCGCAGAAAGCTCGCCACGGTCTTGTAGTTGAGCGAGTAAGGCGGGGAGCTTACGTTGACTTGCCTTGGTATTTTCACCGTGAATAATCACTAAAATGTCTACATCGGAGTGATATTCCGAGATCATTCCATTTTTGTCTACGCGGCGGTCATTAATGAAATCACCCCGCGCATAGCTGCCAAACAGCCAAATCATAGCAATATCAACGGGACTTTTGTCGATAAGCCATTGCACAGAAAAGGCAATTTCATCTTGAATATGTTCGGGTACATGATCAAGGTTGGTGTTTAATTTTGACTTATCGTATGACATAGCGCTGATCTTGAATTCCCGATGAATATGGAGCGATAACTTACGGCTTAGGTAATACAGGTCAAATAGTAGCACTTATTCAAGGTGTTAGACTAATCAAATTCTGTGAATAGATTAGTTTTCATAAAGGGTAAAGCCATTGACTATAGTGTCTCTAAAACTACTTAGGAGGTAATCTCTGCTATGCCAGCCTTATCGACGCGTCGAGAGGGCAAAAGAATTGTTTCTATCTCACATGTTAACAGTGTTTTAGTGCAACCTCACTGACGCTCTCATGAAGAATTAGTGAAGCAACAGGTGGCATCATGAGCATGAAATATTCCCAGATTATCACTCACTTTAACCCAGATGAAGCAGCCGAAATCATCAACCTTTTGGATCAGCTCAGGGATGTATTATGGAAAAATTATCGAGAGGAGATTGAAGCATTACAGAAGAAAAGCCAGCATCATCATACCAATGCTGCACAGCATAATTTAGATTTGGATGACCCTATTTTGTTTTAATTAAGGGCATGACCAAAACTGACATACACGGGGCTAATCGCCCCATTTTTTTGCTCAAAATATTAAGCCAAAATGATCATAATTTGGCAAAAACTATAATGCACCTTGGTCGAACGTATGATTTTAATTTGGTTTCGCGGGATTTTCTTATGATGATAAAGTGGGAAAGCGGTCAAACTTTAAACAATGAGTATGACCGCTAATTTGGGAAATTGTATGACGGTAATTCGGTACGCTACACCATTTCAGTTCATTTGGCTCAGCAAAACAGCTGTTAGTTTTTGACGACTCGATAACATCATCCAGCTTTTCTGGATTAATTCTATTAACAAAGTAACTTTCCACACCAATACAACGATAACCTATTGTAAGTGGGTCAACTAACACAGGTTTCCATAACTCATCTGGATCTATCGTTATTATGTCATCGCCCATCAGCGACCGTATCAACACCAAAGTCTGGTAAGAGTCTAAATCATCAACAAACTTCGACCAGAAACAGTAAATCGTGGCGATATCCAAACAGTCACGATAATTCTTGGTCGCAATATTCCAGTCTAAAATATCTTTGGGACTAGCAGGCATAGTTCAGCAACACTTAATACAACTTATTTATAGGCATAGATAAAACACCACAAATTTGTGTGGTTTATCAGTACATTTATATTCAGCTTAGACTAGGTACAGAGATAAATATTATTCAGTGCATGACAGAGTACACATTTCAGAACTGTTATTTATACAGGAGGTTAAAGTATTACAGGTATTTAAAAGCCCCAGTAGTTCTGGCTAATGGGGCTCATGTGTTTTTAATTAATTAGGCCATAGTCGCCACGTAGTTCTTTATCTACAAGCTTGAAGTTATCCAAACCAAGCTCAACCCAATGCGATTCAGGTATATGCTCTAATAGGATAACTTGGAAACCACCAACCGACTTCATGTCTTCGATAAAATTGTCTATTTCTCTAAGCGCTGCATTTAGACAGCTTCTATCATCTTCATCCTCAAGTGTGTAAGGAGTACTGACTTGGTCAAAAACCAAGAAACGTGGCATCCATGGAACGTTTCTATCTCTCGCTACTTCATGCAAAGCCATGAAATACGATAGGTGAATGTATAGGTAGTTTGACGCACTACCAATATCTATCATCTTTTCAACAGATTTGCCTCCATCAAGGATAAGGTTAATTACCCTGTCTTTCTCTAAAAAGACAGCTTGACTTGATTCGTAGCCTTTTAGTTTTAAATTCTCTAGATGGAGATTGACCTTCTCGTTAAGTTTGCCCATCACAAACTCACGCTTAGATTCCATATCTTGGACAATTCCTTCCAACTTACGTATTTCAGCTTTTACATCCGATATCTTAGCCGTGTAGTCAATTGAAGATACTTTGTCGGAAAACAACTCTACCTTAACACCTAACTTACCCTGATAGCGGTATACCTCTCTAGGTGAAGACAGGTTTTGTGCAACGTTTGTCAAATCACTCAGTCTGGGCTTTAAAGCTGTTAGCTCTTCCTCTAGGACTCTCACCTGTTCATTTACATCAACGAGCAACAACGATTCATTTCGCTTCTTCCAGCTACTCTTTACTGAGTTTAATTCGCGCTCCAAGGCATACAATACTTCACCAGTCTTAGTACCTGGTAGTACCTCTTCATACCTCTGAAACAAGTATTCTACCGGTCGTATCGCATCATCGCTTTCCTTTATTAAGGCTTGATAATCTCTGTAGCCTTCATTGAACTTCTTGTATTGTCGCAACTTTCTATTTAGTTCGTGCTGCCTCAGATCAAGCTCTTTCAGCTGTTCACCAACACTATCAAAGCGATCAATAGGTGAGTTAGCAATCTCCTCTAGAGCTGCAAGTGATGCAGTATGATCATCACTTATTCTGTCTAATAGACCCAAAGAAATAGCTTCATCTTCTAATTCGGTTAAGTCTTCCTGAAACTCAAGCTGTTTCTTAGCCATTAGTTCGGAACGACGTTCAAGGCTAACTTGCTCAGCCCCTAGCTTTTTTAGCTTCTCAACTGCCAAAGCGCCTTTAGTGTCAACGATACCCAAGGCCATCCTGAAGGTTCTTTCTATTCGTTCAATAACCTTTAAGTCACTTGGCTTATTGTAAAGGTATTCTGGCGCTACTATTGCACCCTGGTCCTGATAGCAGTAGCTTAAAAAGTTCCTGAATGATACTTTTGATCCTGCCTTTATAGTTTGCCCCCCATAAGGTACTCTCAAATCACTATCTAGACCAAACTCTTTATCTAACAACTTTTTCAGGCTATCCACTTTCATATTGCCTTTTGGCAATGCGGGTACATCTCCTTTATCACTGAGATAAACAGTTCTGTTTTCACCAACATGAAATGCGGGTCGAGCAATGGTTATACTACCCTTGCTGGTTTTAACGACCAGTCCATACCAATCTGACTTACTATCAATATTAGCTTTTGATATGCCATCAGCCTTAGATGATAGTAAACAGTAATCAATAATATGAAGTATGGAAGACTTACCCTTACCAGACTCACCAGTAATAACATTGACGGCATTAGTCTTTAAAGGAAGGTTCCTGAGATCTCCATTCTTCTGCCATATCAGTATATTCTCAATCTGGATCGTCATATTTCTACCCTTAGTAATGAGTACACTGAGTCGGGTTGCTCTGACAGCATTACTGATACGTTTTTAGATGCTAACAATATTTCATCCACTTTCTTCCCCATGCTTCCTGCAATATAAGGACGTTGCTCGATATGATCTAGGTATTTGCCTTCTTTTCTCAACAACCCCAGTTCGATCCCCATCGCAATTGAATTTGTTGTCACTAGTAATGAATCAAAATACTTATCATTGAACCCAACAAAGTAGTCACTTTTAGCAGTGACGACTTCCTGTAATGAGATTAGTTTGGTTGTCTTACGTTTCAGGTAGCCTCTAATCTGCTTATCAAACATTAGCGGCAATATGAGATATGAATTTGCAATATTTATACGAGAACAGTTAGCTAATACAGATTGTATAGCAACCAGACCTATCGCTTCGTTATTTAATATAGCTATCATTTGCTGTTTCCATACAGGTCATACCAATCCTTTCTCCATCCGATACGACACTTATCAGATAACTCAATGCCTTTACCAACCACCATTGGTCTAGATAGGTCAGAATTCGCTACCTGTATATGAGCATCTTCCATCTTATACAAACAATCTTTGGCTACTTGTTTATGTATGGAATCATTTTCAATCACGGCAGTGTTATACAGTTGACGGTGCAATGATCTCCAGGCGTAAAATACTTCGCTATTTACAGCTTCGTTTTCAGTTTCGCTGAAACGCCCTTCAAAAATCATCCTTTGAATAAACATACTAGTTGCAGCATATTCCATAGCATAATCTGTAATATTACGTTTATGGATATCAATATCCGCTAGCTGCCTTGCAAACAACCCTTCTTTAGGGTTTATATCATTCACATTCTTAAAATCATGATACCGGCTAAAGTCTACTTTCCTATCAGCTGATATTTGGATAATTCGATTAAACTGAAAGTCATTCCTGAACATTTCATAATCAATAAGAACCTTTTCTCCTGACTTAACAATCTTGTACTTTTGCTTCCTAAACACGCCAATTAGTTGATGAACAACCGTTAGCGCCTCAGACTCACTGATAGAAAAATATTCTATCTTCTTGGATAAGCGCTGAAAGATATCATCAGCAGAAAAGATCATGTTAATCCGACCAAACAGTTTAGTTTTCTTCTCTTCACTTAGATTATGTATGTGATCAACATACTTCTTAATTGGGTTTTCAGAGGAGCCTTTATCTTTCTTGGACTCTTTCTCATCAACTCGCTGCTTAATATCATTAATAGCAACTATCAATTTGGGTGTATCAGCAGTCTCAGCAACTAATAAATGAACAATTCCTTTTTGTTCTGTCTTGTTCTTATTAGTAAAGAAAACAAACTCTATATCACCAACATCAGGTTGGTCTAGTGCCATACTCCAGTTGTATAGTGTTTTCCATAAATCTAAATCACTATTGGTTAAGTTGGCTTCATCATTAACTGAGTGCTTAACTTGCACGAGTGTCTTGACGCCACTTACTTTTGCGTGATGTACATCATCAAACACTTCTAGCCCTATAGACTCACCTTGCTTTAAGTCTATAAGATATTCCAAACAAACAAGGTCTTGATAATCAAAACCTAGCTGGCTTTTATCAGCTGATACTTGTTCAAAAAAATCTTTAGACATATGTACTTCAATTATTATTGAGTTAACAAACAGACGCTAACAATATCAGCATCCATACCAATCAAGTACGAACCTAGGTCAACTAAGTCGTATAAGCCCAATAGCTCAGGCTATAGAGGCTTAACTATCATTATTCAGCTACAGGTAGCGTTATATTCTTACAGTCGCGGGGTCGGTCATTATTAGATATATATGCATCAGATGCCATGAGAATCAGGTCTGGAATAAGAACTACTTTATATTATTGATTTCAGTATTTCCTGTATGAAAGTCTAATTATTAGACAACAACAGCATCCATACTAATCAAACATGAATCTAGACCATTCATATACAATAAAGCCCCGTCATAGGGGCTCAACTATAAGTTCAACTACTAACATTACTTGCACCATTAGCCATTCAAACTCAGACAATACAGATAATAAAAAGCCCTGAAAGGATCAACACCTATCAGGGCCTGTAGAGTTTAAGCTATGATTGTTCCCTATTTACTCTTCTTTGAGATTATCAATTGCAGTTTTAGCTGCTTGACGAACATCTTCGTTTAGATCCTCAGTAAACGGAGTAATTAAAGATAATATATCCCCCCTACCCAGCTCACTTAATTCATCAATCGCATTCTCTCTGACAATATAACTGTCATCATTTAATGCATCTTTAAGAGTATTCAAAGCCATTTCTTCGGAAAAGGTCTTTCGCACATACCTCAACAATGCCCCTCTAACATACGGCGAGGAGTGATTAAGCATAGAGTTAACATCAACGATTGATTCTTTACATTCTAGGTTATTTAACGAATCAATTGTTTCACTAACTACCATTGGGTCTTCATGTATTAGAAACGTCTTAAGTAAAGTATATAACCTATCATTTTTGTTTTTAGTAAAACCAAGCCCAAAAATGGCTCCTTTTAACTGTGAACCAGAAAATTGGGATATATTATCAACAAAGTAACCTTCATCTAACTGGCTTATGTTATATGCAATAACATCGTAAAAATCATCATCATCCATTTGGCAAGAAAACAATGACACTAACTCCAGTAAACTTTTATCTGCAATATATATCGTTTCCATCACAATTAGTTACCTCTATTTCTACTTTTGCCACATATCTTTCTAATTTCATCAAGAGTCATCCCTCTAAAGCGTGGAGGAACTTCATTTTGACTGCCACCCGGTAAGTCATTACTTGTAATTGTCCCATCATTTATCTTTCTTTTAAGGTCATCAAGTCTCTTTTTAGGTAACTTTTTGCCTCTTTTCTGAGCTAGACGATCCGCCTGTTCTAAAAGTTTAATTGCTTTATTACAATCCGCTTTTGAAGGCTTATCTGCAGCTTTATCTGTTGCCATTGCCGCAGCAATCGCGCTGAGTAGAACTCCAGCAGGAGTTCGCTTTCTCCATATATTATATGCATATTCATCAAGTGTTCCTCCTGGGCCGTACCAAGGAATAGCCTGAAGGCCATAGGGGTCTATCCAAAACAATGGATTCCCGCCTACATACCCATACGCATTTAAACCACCCCGCAACCCAATAGGATCACTCTGTATATACCGCCCCAACTCAGGGTCGTAATCCCTAAAGTAATTATGATGCAGCTTTGTTTCGGAGTCGTAATACTGGCCAGGAAATCGCAAATTATTGCTAACAGTCTCAGTTAAAACATCAGCTTTCCCAAACGCTTCATAAGTCGCATCCCAAACTACCGCCCCACTCTTACTCACTAATCGCTGTGGCGTACCAAGATGATCATTCTGATAATAATAAACCGTGCCACTATCCCGCTGAAACAGCGGACTGGTCATCCAAGTCGCATCGGGTAAATAGTGATATTCCTTTTTAATCGTACCAGATGCATCGTACTCTGCCACCATGCCCTGATGATTATAGAAGAAGTATGTTTTTATACCTCCGACTAACTTCCACAGGCGATGCCCAAACGGGTTATAGCCATATTCAGCGATCGCTGAGTGGGCATTGTTTTCTACCCGTATTAAGCGCTCGGCTTCATCGTAGTAATAATATGTCGTCTGCCCGTTTTGAGTCTTCTCAGTCAGATGACCATTGGTGTCATATTTGTAATCAATACCACCTTGCTTTTTAAGCTGATTAGCATTGTTGTACTGCCATTCAGTTTGCGCATTATGTTGTGTGCGGTTCCCCACGCCATCATAAGCAAAGGTTTCATCTGTGGCTGTGGGATAGTCCGCATTAGTTAATCGATAGAGATCATCATAGCCGTAACTGTAATCGCCTTTATCGGTGTTCTGAGTCAGGATATTACCCGACTTATCATAACCGTAGAGTACCGCCATTACTGCATTTTCAGCAGGGTCTACCAGAGTGTTTTCTTTGAGTCGCTGTAAACCATCATAACTGCGGTTGATTTTGCTGCCGCCGGGTAATGTGATTTGGGTGGGTTGATTCCACTGATAGCTGTTAAAAGCAATTAAGCCCTGCCCGGGTATCTTGATGGTTTGTGGTTGGCCTGCGGGGTCATAACCATATTCGTAGATGATGGTTTCCGGGTTGGTATAGCTCTGGATACGACCATTTGCATCATAAGTGTAGGCAGTGCTTTTACTGAACGACCCATAATTGATGGTCGATGAGATAAGCTGGCCCAGATTGTTATACCCGTAGGCACCACTGGTTTCACCATCATCATAGCTAGCAAGTTGCCCTAGCAGATTGTAAGTAAAGCTAATACTTGTCTTAACGGTGGTAACTGCGGTATTGGCATAGAAGGATATGGTTTTTAGTTGGTCGGCTACATCGTACCCGTAAACCAGCTTTTGCCCGTTAGGGGTAATTTCTTCTATTAAGTTTCCGTTTACATCATAGTCGTAGGTTCTACTGCTTTCCTGACCCGACTCTGGCGTGCGTATTTCAGCCACTACCTGGTCATTTTTATCATATGCAAAACGGGTTACCCGTGATTCCGGGTCTGTTACCGTTAGCAGGTTGTCACGGTTGTCATAGCTAAGTTTAGTGACGCCACTATTTGCATCCATAATAGTGGTGACTCGACCAAGAGCGTCGTAGCTATAAACGGTTGCTTTCTGTTCCGGGTCTGTTTCTTTGAGAAGCTGGCCCAGCGGATCATACCCAAATTCACTTCGTGTACTTTGACCACTAAAACTATTTACTACGGCCTCTACTTGCTGACTATTATTGTAGCTATAGCTTTGGCTAAAAGTAGGATAGGTAGTTTGCTTCAACTGACCTTTCTGATATTGATAAGCTGTTTTATTACCATTGGCATCCGTAACGGTATTGACCTGTCCGAAGGCATCCAAAGTCACTGTACTGGTATTGTTTAAAGGCCCTTTTGTTTGGTAGGTACGTTGAGCACGATTGTACTCAGCAACAAACGTATGTTGAGAGTCATTGGTGGTGCTGGTTCGTTGATTGAGCTTGTTGTAACTGAAGTTTGTGACCGCATTATTGGCCTCGGATATCTTAATAAGATTTCCAGCGTTATCGTACTCGTAGGTAGTTTTACGCGCCAGAGGGTCTTGCTCTGTGAGCAAGTTGCCTGCGTTGTCATAGGTGTAGGTATATTTAAACGCTTCGCCTTTTGCCGAAGTATCCGTTAGAACTTGTCCCAATACGTTGTATGTATACTTTGTAGTATAACCTTCCGGGTCTTTGAGTGCCGTAACGTTGCCGTAGTTATCAAGTGTTTCTTCCCATACCGCATCGTTAGTATTACCGTCGCCTTCGTATGTGATAATGCGCTGGCTGTCACTTGGGTAACTGTATCTGGTAGTGCGCTCGTTAGTTGAACCAACGCCATCTTTTTCTACGACTAAACGGCTTTTAGCATCATATTCATAGCTTGTTACTACACTATTGGCATCGGTATATTTAGTAGTAAGTAACCGGTTCGGTTGGTATTCCCACTTTTCCTTAGTCCCATCACTAAGCTGCTTTTCTAATAGTTCCCCTTGGGAGCCAATAAACTTCAGCGTATATTGACCAAGCGCATCATACTTTAATTTATATTTTTCAGACTCATAAAACTCTTCAACCAATTCACCATTTATATACTTGGTATAACTTTGGAGCACAGATTGCCCTGCAAGATTCGGAACGTTTTTTTCTTTACCACCTAAATGACTATATAGCGTCTCTTTGACTACTCCTGCTGGATCCGTATAGGCCTGAAGAGTAGTATTGTTTTCTACTGTTAGCTCATACCGTTGCTTATTGCCATCTGCGCCCACTTTAATAAACGTGTTATCTTCATACTCATACGTCGTTTTATTATTATTTGGGTCAGTGACACTGGTAATTTGCCCTTCATCATAATCATATGACCACCGGTAGCCATTAACATCAACAACCCCCATTAGCTCGTAGTCTACATTGTATTCATAAGTTACTTTGCGTCCGCTATAATCGGTAATCTGGTGAGGCAAGCTTTTATTAGCATCTACATAAATAATCTCAAAAACAAAATTACCCACTCCATCTTTTACTACTTTAATCCGCTGTTTATCATCAAGTTCAAACTGGCCAATGGTTTCAGCATCACGACCATAGGATTTAATTCTGCCTTCCGTATCATAGTTAATCCACTCTCCGTTCAGATCTTCCCAACGATAGCCCTCGTTACTTTGCACAATAAAGGGCTTTCCAGGCACTGTATGCAGATAAGTTGAAGTGGATGAACTACAGATATTTCTAGAATTACAACCAGATGAAGTTCTTTTAAATTTTTTACCCCAAAGATAAGTGTATTTTTTATCAACAGAATCAGAAGATAAATCATTTTTTTTAATATGGAATGTATCCGTACCACGGGTTATACCAGTGTAAGAATCACGAAAACTCTTATCATACTGCGGGGGTTGAGCTTCATTTTCAATAAGCAAATTACTCCAGCGTGGATTCCAACTCCACCTAGCGGGCTCATCTTTTTTGTATTTTCGGGTGATGGTCATACCCCGATGCTTAACCTTAACCCGTAAATCCGTCGAGGATATATTCCAATGACTGCGGAAATGAAATTTACCTGTACTGGTGTCGAGCCCCTGCGTAGCCTGAAGAGAAAACGAAGTAATAAATAATCCAAGGAAAGCAACTGCACACAATAAACTTTTAATCATTTTTTTATACTTCCCGTACACTCTGAAGTTGACATTGCTATACTGTTTTATTAGTTGACTTTTCATACTCTAGCCCCCCCCCCCGAAGAACAGCTGCACTGACTGGTAGTACATCCATCATCAGTAGAACTGCAGCCACCACCAATATTTAATTTTACTGGAGCTGATGGGGTATAAGTCGTTCCGTCCGAAACACCACCATACTGTCCAACAAACCAATAAGCCCCCCCGAGACCATTACCCGTATTACCACCACCGCCGCAACTAGACCCACCGGCTGCATTCATCATGGCTCTTGCAGCATTATTAATAGTGCTGCCCACTGCACATATCGCAGAATAATTGCAAATGGCCTCATAATTATGATTAACACAACCGCCCCCTGTGGCATCACCGTCTGCATCTGGGTCAAAATTCTGCAATGCGGTCACTCGGTAAGGGAGTACAATCATTTGCCCGGGTTCTATTATGTCAGGCACATCATTCATAAACTCAATGAGGGCATAATCATCACCAGCGGGTAAGCTCGCATTAACATTATCCGCATTAATCAAGCCATAGTTCGTGAGGGTAAACTCCCCTCTGAACACATCGCCCTTCTTCATCATCGGCAGGTTCACAGACATGGGTTCAAATACCACGACGGGTGCAGGCACATTGGTCTCATAGGTTGCAGCCAGTACCACCTCATAGCGATCTTCCAGGGTAATTTCTCTTACCGAGAATTCAACAGTTATCAGCTGGTTCATCAGAAACACTTCTTCGCTAACACTAATACCCGCTTTCACCCAAATATGACCACTGGCAGACTCATGATCGAATGCTGAGGCTCGGTATGCGTAGCGTCCTGCGGGTATGTCACTAAGGAAGGCATCACCATTTGCATCAGTGGTAATCTCAAACACTTCAGACAATACATTCTCATTCTGCAGTTTGATCTTAGTGCCTGATAACCCCAAGATGGGTTGGTTACCCTCATCCAAAGTGGCGGTATATATATCTGACGTATGAAGTGCCACATTACCCAAACCAGATTGCGTAACCGCGACCAATACAGGAATGGTCAGTGTATTAAGATTGTCGCTCTCTAAGACTAGGTTAAACTGGTAGTTTCCTTCCAATACACCGCTATCAGGATTAAAGCTCACCTGAATATCACGGCTTTCACTGACGGGTATCTCGCCAATAATGCTTGAGGTAAGCAGGCTGAGCCAATCAGGGGCATCGGTACCATCTGTTTTCTTCAAACTAATACGGGCGTTGTTTAACGTATCTAGCCCCTTATTCTTAATAGAGAGTGATTCAGTGATACTCTGCTCTAAGCTAAGTCCTGTATCAATATGACTGGGCGATGGTGTGATAACAGGCTTCGCTTCCGTTAAGAAGTAATTAACCGTAACAACATCCACTGGCTCAGTCTTATTGTCAGCCATCACTTTGTACCTAACCGAACCCTGGTCTGGTGTGAGGTTGTTACCACTCAGTGTTAGTGTGAGATAACCACTACGATTTTCGGTGAGGGTTAACGGGTCACTGGTATTGAGCTGTAAACCATCAGGTAACGGTATCTCGATATTCTCCGTATCAAGCTCGGGGATTCTCTCAAGGTGAACATTGGTCAGTTCAGTTGAACGACCTGATGTGATCTTGATATTAATGCTGTAATCATAATTCCGTGGAATCGTGATACTGGCGCGTGTGGGTGATACCCCAGCCCCTTCGACTACAAACTGCCCTTGGTTAGGGCGTGTAAGCATATCTGGGTGGATAACCGATATGCGGTAGTCACCTGATTCGGTAGTGCTTGAGACATAATCGTAGCTGAAGTTTCCTTCACTATTGGTATACACAGAGAATACACGCTCAAAACCGCGAACAGTAATAATCAGCTTAAGCGGTACGTTGCTGAGTTGCTGAGTCGTTTCACGATCAATGGCCTGGCCACTAATGGTCACCGCTTCGCCTGCAAATACAGATTCGGGTGTAACGGTAGCTACCTGACCAAAGTACGCGGTTTCTTCAAGATATACTGATTGACTAGCCGCCGTACCTTCAATCGCTACATGGGTATCACGACCAGTATGGTAGTGCAGTTTATCCACTTCAAGTCTTAATATGACTTGATCCGGTGCAGCCTCTGGTACAGCAATTTCAAAATACTGTGAGGTGAATTGCTCACCCGGCATAACGCGGGCAACCGTATCTCGGTTGGTGGTGGTTATAACATCACCAGTGATTTGACGAACCGCTTTAGTACTAAGAATGTTGCCATCTAAATCTTCTAATACCAGGCGTACATCAACCGAGTCTGACTGGCCACTATTACGGGCCATTAGCATTTCAGTTTCAACACTACTGCTGTTACTAAGAATAATACGGGCTTTACCGGCAGCACCACGTACAAACTCATCTACTTCAAGGGTGGCCGTTAATGCAGACTGGCCCACTTGCAAAGAAGCTGATTGTTTGATGGTGATACTTTCGCCGGCTTTTGGTTTTTGTTCCAGACTTAGATTTAGTGTTGTAAGTGCATCTAAACCACTATAACCACCCACTATAACCGGCACATCCACAAACCCTCCGGCACTGACCGAGAAGCTTTCAGACAAATGACTATGAGACGTTGATCCATCCATTGCATTAACTCGCAAACGGATATTTTGTGCGTCATGGTTTCCACTATTCACTACACGGAAGCTCAGTTCGTTCATGATGCCACGATAAAGAGCAACGGTATTGCCTGCATTGTTTAGTGCCACACTGAGTGCGGGTAAGCGTAAGCTGTGACCAATACTTTCTGAGGCTTGATTATCGATGGCGACAACGCTGTATCGACGTTCGATAAGGGCGCCATTGCTGGTTTCACCACTGTTATATTCATCATCCTGATACTGTTTTGTGATATTGCGCACTGTATTCAATAGTGTTTGACTGCCCTCTTCGCCTTGGTACAAATCAAATCCATCCAGGTTGCTAGAACCATGCTGCCATTGCAGTATCGGGCGACTGTCTTCTTCTAGCACAATACTGAGATTGTTAACCGGAAGCAGTGTGACGTTAAGATATTGTGAATTAGACGCTAGCGATTCGTTACCTGCTGAATCGACCGCTGTCACTACATAAAGGTGCTCTGTATCTGACGGCTGGCTATCAAGTGCAATCACATCAGGGATATTACTTTGGAGTGCGGTATAGAGAGTGGTATCACTCACTTCAGCACCATCTGCCATATCAACCCGATATAGATTGTACTTTAGGCTACCATTTGAGATCTCACTGCCGGGTGGACTCCAACGAATCACGACGCCTGCACCATTAAGCTCCAGTGTCATATTTTCTGGGGCGTCTGGTGCGCTGGCATCGGCACTTACAGTAATCGCCTGACTGTGTGCACTCAGTGACTCCTGGCTGTTTATACGACGTAGACTAGCGATTGTGTATATGTAGGCGCCGTCGGTTAGGGCTTGCGCTTCTCCATCTTGATAACTTTCTTGACCGGGTACATCAATGCTAACCAGTTCAGTTAATTCAGTTTCATCAGGGGCTTGTCGGTAGATAACATAACCTGCCGCATCGGTCACAAATTTCCAGCTCAACGCTACTTGGCCATTGGCTTTAGAAAGCCCGGCAAACTGAGCAGGTGTATTTAATGGTGGTAAATCACCTTGATAAACCTGGAAGCGTGGATAACCCTTAATACTGGTGACTTCATTATCAAGGTCATCTCTGGCCTTGTACTGGAAGCTTAACTGTTCAGCACTTGGGTTACCTAACTCATCTTGACCCGCCGTATAAGGTAAACGGAACTGCCCTACATAAACCGGTGCACTCACTTCAGACTGAGCATTTTTGGTTAAGGTAATGCCAGCACTGTAGTCTTCAATCGGTTCGTTATTGATGCCATCTTCAATGACGGGAATCAATACAGGCAGTTCAAGCGATTTCATATCATCATCCAGAGTAAGGATGACTTCAACCAGTTGGCCCAACGAACTCTCATCCAGGTTATTTTGGATAGGGGCTGACGGGTTCACCGTTATTGATGCAACCTGTGGGCCTTTGGTGTCGATATTAACCGTCGCACCTAGCTCCACGTCTGTTCCTCGGTTACCTACTTCATCAAAGGCGGAGATCACCGCATAGGCTGTACCACTAAAGCCAGTTGATTTGACCTGTATCTGACCACGGTAGATGGTTTCATCACCGTAGTCTTTTTGTAGGTCTGCCGATAAAGGTAAACCACCTGGAATAGCAATCGCGAAATAAGGTTTGGTACGTAGTGGCTCACTGAACGTCAATGTAACATTCACAGCACCCACACCCATGCGCTCGTTTATTTCGTCGTATGCACCCAGAGGTTCGTAGTCTATTGAGACCACCTTAGGTGCGAGGCTGTCGGCAGGGGTTATAGCTGTATTCGATAATTCACTTTCAGAGCTTAATTCATTAACGCTGGCTAAACGGTAGTGGTACTCACCATCGGTAACCGGCATGTCTTTATAACTACTGCCTGTGATCAGGTCTGTATTTACCTTTTCAACACCGCCTGCACTACGATCTTCAAAATCATTCAGTGAACGATATAAATTGAAGCCTTTAATGCGGTGGTCTTCTGCGGCGGTCCAATTAAGTACGACTTGCCCCAGTGGTTTACTTAGCGCTGACAAACTCACAGGCGCATTAGGAACCGTAGTATCCAGTTTGATATTAACTGTGGCACTGAAGCTACCTTCTTCATTACGTGATGGATAAGCAGCGGTGGCTGTTAAGGCGTTCATGCCTTCAACAATCATTACTGTACCGGTGAAGCTTCCTTGTGCATTGGTTAAGGTAGCATCACCTTGTGCTGTTCCGCCTACATAAAGACGAATGCTTGTATTAGGTACAGATTCGCCAGTAACCGTAATATCGGTTTGGTTGGTAATCGCGCTTTCTATTGGGTTAATAATAGTTGGTGCATTGGGGGCGGCTAAATCAACGGTAACGTTTAAGGTCTGAGTGCTTACGTTATCCAGACTATCGTACGCTTTAACCGTGAGTGTATGGCTGCCATCAGCTAAATCAACCAGTGAGATTGATTGTGCAAACCAAGGGGCTGCCGTGAGGTCGATACCCAATGGCGAACCATCTAATAGATATTCAACACGGCTAACACCAGAGGGGTCAGACGCACTCACTCTTACGGCCCCCGATAAGTTTAATAAACCGCCATCGGTTAATGCTGCACTAAGCTCATTACTGAAATACGATATATCATCAATAGTTGGACCAATTAAATCGGCTTGTGGTGTTGCTGATTGAGCAACGACCACCGTATTTTCAACACCCGAGGCATTCACTGCCGTAACAGCAATATAGTAGTTTTGGCCATTCGTTAAGCCCGCGACACCGCGGGTTAATATTGACTTGTTTACCGTAACCTTAGGGGTTAATGCACTCACTGAGATAAAGTCGTTTGTTTCTACATAGAGGCGATACTCTTTGAGTAATGCTTCTGATGCTACGGCTTGCCAATCGATGTTTAACTGTCCGTCTAGCGACTCGACAGTATCAACTGTGGGGTTGGCTAATAAAGTTACACCGGGGTCGGTTAAACCGATGGTCTCGTTGCCATCATTATCAACAGCGCTTACCCGAACTGGGTTGCCTGTCATAGCGCCTAAACCAGCAACATCATAGTTAACTTCGGTGGCATTAATCGGCAGATCAGCCTGGTTAATTATTTCAGATCGTGTGCTGCCATTTTCGGTGATATAAACCTTATAGCCCGCAAGGTCATCATGGCTGTTAATTGATGCGGCCCATCTTAGAGATAGACTGGTTTCAGCCGCACTCACTTTTAAGTTAGTAACTTCTTCTGGTGCAACAATATCAACAGGCGTCACTGCCACTGAAGAAACGGCATTTTGCTTTAACGCTTGTTGGTCTACCGCCACTATAGCAAAGTACGTGGCCTGAGCTCGGGTTAAACCAGTTGTTTGGTAGGTTTTCGCTTGTACTGCATTTTGCAGCACAGTAGCAATAGGTGTTAAACCCGAAATGGACGTGAAGCTTGCAGCTTGTGAGTACACTTCGTAGTGTTTTATATCACCACCGTTGGTGGCTTCGTCATAGCTTGTCCAATTTAATAAGGCTTCGGTGCCATTACCTTGGTTATTAGTAGTGAAAGCGACTTGGCCTGGGGCTATGTTGTCGAATCGGATATTGACGATAGTGGCTTCACTGATGTTGCCTGCTTGGTCTTGTAGTTGAAACCGGAGACTGTTATCGCCAGGTTGCAATGTTTGGGGGAAAGACCATGTAGGTGAATTAGAACTATTACGTTTTGCGCCATCAACTAATACCGAATATGTGCCGTCACCAATACCAGGACCATTACCAGAGATTTACGAATAAACCAGCGTCCTTACAACAGTGTAAAAATCAACAATAAAACGCGGGCACTAACAGCCCGAATTCTTAGATAAATTCTGTGTGTGGATAAACAGCTTTATTCTTATTTTTAGTTATGAAGTGAAAATTTTGATAAATCGTCACGTCAAAATCCAAGGAGTTCTTACTTTAAGGTCACGTGTTAATTTTTCGTTCAACACTGCAAGCTAAGCTTTAGTGATGAATCGTGACAAGAAGTCCTTCTGGTAATTTTTTATACAGATTTGCTATTACGCGGGGCATTATAATGAATAAAATTGATCAAACAATGACCATACACCTATTAATGAGTATATGTCGCACATTTTTTAATCAGTACGCAAATGAGAGGTTTAACTGCTAGATTGGTGTCGCACTTTATTAGACTCGATTCATTTTATTACTTCTTCTAGCTGTGCACAGCCAGTACTGATTTAGATACTCAACTAGGAAACATGTTTCTGAACACCATAAGATATTCCAAATAGGACTTTACTCGATCGGAAATCTGCATCAACGACAGGAGAGCAAGACATGAACTTTACTCGGCATGCGGTGTTACTAAACAACGCATACCGAACAATTTTAATACTTCCCCTTTAATTAGTTAATACTGTATCCCAGTCATCAGGGAGCTCAATCATAAAGACTTCTCGATGATCTAGCTGCCCTCCCCAATTTGAAGACCAATAGATACGGTTCCCTGATAAGTTAATAGCCGCTGGCGCCTCATCACGATAGTCACCTTTAAAGCGATTATAAGCAGGCGCTATACGCCAAATGATTGGCTGCTCTTCTTCAGGTTTTATCTGGATCATCATAAACTGGTTCGATGACCAAAGGCTATCATCTTGAGAGTAAGTGTTCATGAATATCCAGCCAGGCTTGTTCTGAGGCATTTTTCCATAATGGAACCCTGTTGCCCAGCCAAAGTCTCTGTGACTAGCCACCTCAACCCGATTATCATAACCAGCATCATCACCCTGCACATTAATGGCATCAAGCCTATCCGTGCGATTATTTTGACTAATAAACATTTCACGCTCTTGCGCATCGAAAGACCAACCCGAATGGGTTTCACCTACTGAAATTTTGACGGGTTTCTGTGCTTCAAAGTCAAAATTGTTTGGCCATAAATGTGGCCCGTCGAACCAAGTGTTAATGTAATTTATACCAATCCCACCATAGTCTACATCATCCCATTTTCGGCCCATATGTATAACCACACCCGTTCCTAGTGGAGACATTTCAATCATATTAGGGCGATAGGTAAAGCTGCTTTTGTATTTCTCTAAGTTGAGGTTTGAACCGGCTAAGTCAGAGGGTTTCAAGCTGTCGGTTATATCCGTCGACACTTGATAATGAATAAATGCATCGACTAAAAAGGTCTTACTGCCTCCATAGTTAGTATCATAATGTACCGCCATCCAAGCCCAATGATCACTGTCATTTGAGCTATCGCCCTCAACGTCATTGTATATTTTTGTTGAGTTAGGGAATTGCTCACTAAAATCTTTAATCAGCTTTTTTGAGCTTGCCTGATCGGTCACATCATCAATCATCCAAAATTCCATCCCTTGAATGAAATATACTCGATTAGGGTGTCGACCTGATGTGTCCCACCTTACCTCATTGTTTTCACCTATTTCTGAGCCCGAGATGTTTTCCAGTTTACTAATGATATCACCGGTTTCGCGCTCAACGACCCAACTTGATGTTGAGTTAGCGCCAAAGACAAGTAGATACTTTCCTGTAGAGTTTTCTGGCGAGTAGCGAGAATAAACAATAAGGGCATCTTTACTCTCTATCATTACGGTATCGGTTAACCTCGAAATTTTGGCGCCGGTGACCGGGTCAGTATGCGTTTCGCCCTTCGCTGGTGGGTTTTCGCCGTAACTAGGAGAAATAAGGTTCTTGCTTTGCACGTAGCCGCTTGACGCATTAATGTTAGGGCTTTGGTTCACAACAACGATTTTATAACTATTGCTAGCACCGGCTTCATTAAAACTAACGGTTAATAGATCAGTCGATGCGGTACGACTGTTATACAAACAGGTATTAGAGACTAAAGAGTTTGAACATGAGGAGTGGCCTGAAATTTGATACGATATTTCCGTTCCATTTCCGTCAAATTGTTTACCTAGTGTAATAGAGAGATTTTCATTCACATTCGCATAAAGTGTTTTCCATACATCTTTATTATCTAGGCCGGGTAATAGATCGACTGCGTCATAATTACTACCAGGCTCTTCGCCGCCCCCAGGTTCTCCACCATCGTCAGGCTCCTCACCATCTTCAGGTGCTTGATACTGAGTGGTAAAAGTGAATACATGAGGCGTTTTACTGCGATTATCCTGCTGGTCTATACATTTTCCGTAGAGTTGATAGCGGACTCCAAAGGCGGCCGCATGCCACACTCCTTCATGGTTAATACCATCCGTTGTGGTCATCTCATAACGCATATCATCAAATGAAAGAAAAGGGGTGCGATCGTATTTACAACTCGACAACTCATTGGCTGTTAAAGTCATTGTAATATTGTTATCGGAAGTGGAAATAAGTACATCATTTGGATACGATTTAATTACCAATGGCTCTAAAGTATCTTCACTAGGGGCAAATGTCACCACCAACTTTGGACGATACTGTGCGTCATCGTAGTTTGATGTGGCTGTCGTATTTTGTATGTTAGCATCGTCTTGCTGATGATAAAGCGCCCAGCCTTGGTTTGGGCATTGCATTGACTGAATACATTGGAGATCCGACGTTACATCCACTTCATAACTATCCCCTTTTTCTGCACCCCTTTCAGAAGTGTAATAGGGTGAGTCATAAATACTTTTCAAAACGCCTTCGAAATAATCTGCATTCAAATCATCAGGTGAATCTGGGTCAGATAAGCGCCACTTAATATCAACCGGGCCTGAATCGTCTCTGGATTCGCTGTTTGCACCTGCTCTAAAACCGGTGCCTACTTGCCATCCTGTCGAGTATTGTGTACCTAAGCTATCAGGATCCAAAATTTGCCTTACATAAATATCAGACTCTTTATAGGTATAGCCACCCACATTATAAAAAACAAGCTTGGCTGATTCAACGGCTCCTTTCTGACTTAAATCACCCAATTCAAAATATTCAAGGTTATAGTGTCGATTGGTGCCCGAATAACGGAAAAAGTGAGTGTTTTGAGTAGCTCTTTGGTATCTGGAACCGCTAAAACCTGTAGATATAGCCCCAAAATAATTGTTAACGCCTTGTTGTAGCTCGATCGTTTCACTGGCTTGTGCGCCTGTATGCAATAATAAGCATACCAATAGTACTGATAATAATTGTTTGAACATGTCATACCTCATATAAACCATCCGTGCTCTATATACACATTATGTGTAAGAGAAATTGATATTACTGAATAACTATTACATTATAAACCTTATTTAATACAATCAACTAAGGAAATCATCTAATGGAACAACATTCACCTAACTTCAAATTAAATGATTTTTCATCTGAGTTC
>JQIA01000480.1_pt1 | contig 20112 bp, 22 predicted proteins | sample 811431 | NCBI WGS metagenome assembly JQIA01 (sample SAMN02998118, study PRJNA258478) | marine sediment metagenome | biome: marine; feature: seafloor; material: sediment; isolation source: oil-polluted sediment collected from 3 locations (0.5 km, 0.7 km and 0.9 km)... | place: USA: Gulf of Mexico ...
AGAACATGTTACTTCAACATGAATAAAATTCTCGCCGGGGTTTGTCAATAGTTTTTTATCTTAATGTTACCAAAGAGAAAAACATACAAAGGGATGAATTTCACCATTTGCTGAAAAAAAGTCTGGTATCGTTTTTCATTCTCAGGAAGCACCAATCGCAGTGAGAAACAGAAAGAAGTACTTTTTCAATTTGATGACAAGCATAGACAAAACTTTCATTCCGGGTGCTGACAAGTCCCTCCGGATTTTAAATATAGGAAGTGGACCTGCAAGAGGCTTAAAAGAATCCTATGACCCAAGGCCTGGCAGTTCAGCAAAATTTGACTGCGTTGATATGGACAGAAAAGCAGTCAGTTACGCAACAGAGTTATGCAAGGATTATATTCACAAAATTAACTTTATTAATAAAAATATCTTTATGTTTGAAACGAAAAAAAATACAACCTGATCTGGTCGGCAGGATTGTTCGACTACCTCTCCGATCAGCAATTTATAGGATTAGTAAACCGATTACTCGGATATATGGTCGATGACGGTACTCTTGTAATAGGAAATTTGGAATCCTATAATATAAAATGTGAGGTCAGAGGTGGTGCGAATATCCATCATGAGAAAGAGTTTTTGGGGTATGAATCCCTGGATTCCCTGAAGCATTATGTGGAGCTGATGTCGTTGCAGGGAACAATCATTTTTGTGTTTTGCTTTTTGACGCAGTTTGGTGTATAAAACATTATTAAAATTTTGTATAATAAAAGTATAGTTGTATAAAAAAACTTAAAAAAGCCCGGTTTTGCCGGTTAGAATAATAAAAAATTATGATTTTACATACAAAACAACGAACTCTTGCTAAGACAGTCTCCTGTGAAGGCGTTGGCGTTCATTCAGGAATAATGGTGCGATTGACCTTAAAACCAGCACCCTTTAACCATGGTATTAAATTTGTACGGACGGATCTGCCGGACAGTCCCGCAATAAATGCCCTTTTTAAAATGGTAGTAGATACCAGTCTTGCCACTGTTATAGGTCAGGATGGTGTAATTGTGTCTACCATTGAGCACCTCATGGCCAGTTTTACAGGGCTGTCAATTGATAACGCTATTGTCGAACTTGACGGGTATGAAATGCCCATAATGGACGGCAGTGCGCGGGTTTTTACAGAGATGATTCTGGATGCGGGCATCAAAATCCTTGATGCACCAAGGAGCTTTTTCGTTATTACGAATCCACTGGTGCTTCAGGAAGGTGATAAATATGTTAAGGCAAAGCCCTATGATTCATTCAGGTTGAATTGTATCATCGATTTTAACCACCCGCTTATCGGGCAGCAGGCCTTTGATTTTCATTTTTCAGAAGAGACGTTCGCAAAAGAGATCTCCGGAGCACGCACATTCGGTTTTTATCAGGATATTGAACATCTGAAACAGTTTGGTCTTGCTAAAGGTGCTACACTCGATACGGGTATTGCAATCGATAAGTCGGAAATAATGAATAAAGAAGGGCTTCGATACAAAGACGAATTTGTACGGCATAAGCTGTTGGACTGTATCGGTGATTTCTCCTTGATAGGTATGCCTATTCTTGGCCATTTTGAAACATTTAAATCTGGCCATGCCTTTAACTATGCTTTCCTGGAAGAGCTTTTTGCCAGAAAGGACTGCTGGGAAACACGAACCTTTGATGAAGAACTGTCCCGGGCTTCTGACAGCCCGAAATCACTTGCCATTTGAGAGCCTCTCAGTTATAGAATACTCTAAATGCCTGAATGAAAATGCCGGGGGGGTAGGTTTTGCTTCTGCCTTATGCTTATATGCATTTGTGCTGACATGGCCGTTTATTATTCAGGCAACGGGGTAATTAAAGGAACTGGACTCTTGACTATAGTCTCTGCCAACGCTCGTTATCTGTTTTTTGTGACACTGGTTTTATTTTTGATCTCCGCTTCGTATGTGTTTGCGGAGTCGGCCCGGATAAAGAATATGGCTGTCTCCAATACCCGTGACACGCTTGTGCTTTACTTTGAGTTGGAAAATGCCTTTACAGATAGAATTGTTCAGGCTGTTGACAGCGGCGTTAAAATATCATTTTCATTGCCGGTAAGGGTTTATAAAAAAAGAAAATTCTGGCCTGATAAAAAAGTCGCAGGGTTTAGTCTGAGCCACGCGATTAAATATGATGCCCTGAAAAAAGAATATCAGATCACCCGCTCATGGAAACCGGATAAATTTCTGATTGTTAAATCATTTAAAGATGCAGTTGCTGCAATGAATATTGTTGACGGGGTAAACCTTGCTTCGCTGAACAGGCTTGAAAAAGGGCAGTTCTACAGTGCAAGGGCCAAGGCAAAACTGGATAAATTGTCGCTGCCATATTATTTGAAGTATTTTTTGTTTTTTTTGTCTTTCTGGGAGTTTGAGACAGACTGGTGTTTAATCGATTTTCAGTATTAAGTAGGGATACCGAAAGAACAATGGATGGCACGTTTAAAATAGAACCGCATAATCAGCCTGATTTTGAGAAGCGACGGCGGAAAAAAGAGATCGTGCTGATCTGCATGATCATTATTGTCGTGGCACTGGTTTCATTTGCCATAACAAAAACAACCAACTATGGTGCAGACTTTCCTATTTCCAATACTATATTGATGTTTATTCTTATTAATATCAATATGATGCTGCTCCTTTTTCTGATTCTTCTTGTTTTTAGAAATATTGTCAAACTCTATTACGAAAGGCGGCAGAGTTCCGTCGGTGCGAGCCTGAGAACAAAGCTGCTTGTTGCCTTTATAACCCTCTCTCTTTTGCCGACAGTTATCCTGTTTTATTTTTCAATTCAGTTTATTTCCACAAGTATCGATTTCTGGTTTAATGCGCCGGTGGAGCAGGCGCTTGAAAATTCAATTTCAATAGGCCGCCAGCTGTATACCAATGTTAAAGACAACAACCGGTTTTTTTTAGACAGGGTTTCTTATCAGGTAAAACGAAAAAATTATCTGACACCTGAAAATCAAAAATCCCTGAAACATTATATCAATGTTAGCCAGAGAGCATTTAACCTTGACGCAATAGAGGTTTATGATGCTAAAGCAAAGCGGGTTGCATGGTCAACAAATGATAATCTTAAGAGGGCCTTTAACGATCCTGTGCCGGAAAGTGCGCTTAGACAGGAGACAGGGGCAGATAAAGCAAGAAGTTACACCGAGCATGTTGCGGAGGGGGAGCTGGTCAGGTCTGTCGGTACAATTCCCTTTGGGAAAAAAATAGAAGAGGCAAAAGGATTTGTCGTTATTTCCATTCTGATTCCCCCAAGCATGTCGGAACATATGGCTTCTGTTTCAAGAGGGTTTGAAGAGTATCAGCAGATCAAGCTGATGAAAAAACCGATTCAGGTTTCCTATTTTATTGCGCTTTCTATTGTGGCATTGCTTGTTGTTTTCTGTGCGGTCTGGTTTGCGTTTTATCTGGCCGGTTCCATTACCATACCGATTATGGAGCTTGCAGAAGGGACGCGCAGGGTTGCAGAGGGTGACCTGAGTTTTAATATTGATATCTCTTCCGATGATGAAATCGGTGACCTTGTCGGTTCTTTTAACAAAATGACCAGAGATCTGGGTATCAACCGTGAGCAACTCTCACTTTCCGCACGAATGCTACGTGAGCAGAACCTCGAAATCGAGGAACGGCGACAATATATGGAGATTGTCCTCCAGAATGTTGCCGCAGGTGTTATTTCACTGGATCAATGGGGACAGGTTGCAACGATTAACAAATCTGCTGAGAGTATGCTGGGGATTGATGCTTCAAATGTCGTGAAGCTCGATTACCGGGAGTTGTTGAGGGGGCAGGATCTTGAAAAGGCTGAAGAAATTTTTGAGAAAATGCGTCTTTCAAACAAGGGGCTTGATTTTCCTCTCAGTCTGAATGTGAATAATAAGCTAAGAAGTTTCATGGTCCATTCGAATTTGTTGAAAGATGACAGCGGCAGTTCGATGGGGGTTGTAATTGTTTTTGATGACCTTACGGAACTTGAAAAAGCACAGCGTATTGCTGCTTGGCGTGAAGTAGCACGACGCATAGCCCATGAGGTGAAAAATCCGCTGACACCGATAGCGTTGTCAGCGGAGAGGTTAAAAAGGCGATATTCAAAACGGATTGATGAATCGGTCTTTGATGAGTGCACCCGTACAATTATTGACCATGTGGGGCTGATTAGAAACCTGGTGAATGCTTTTTCAACATTTGCAAATTTCCCCACATCAAATCCGGAGAAGTGTGGTCTTCCGGTAATTATAGAAGAATCGGTGGCTTTGTATAAAGAGAGTCATTTGCATATTGAGTTTAAAATTGAGGTTAAAAATGAGATCCCCATGCTCAATATTGACCGGCAGCAGATTAAACAGGCTATGATTAACATTCTGGATAATGCCATTGCTGCAATAAGAGAAGATGGGGAGATTACAATTATTATAAACCATAAGGCTGATAATAACTCAGTTCTTCTTGAAATTGAAGATACCGGAAGTGGTATTTCCAGTCAGGTAAAGGCAAGATTGTTCGAACCGTATTTTTCAACAAAGAAATCCGGTACCGGCCTGGGGCTTGCCATAGTAAATTCCATTGTTGCAGACCATAACGCAACAATACGTGTTTTAGATAACCGGCCAAAAGGGACTCGATTTGTTTTAGAGTTTCCGGTGTAAAGCCTATATTATATGAAGCAGGAGAAAAAAATGTTCCCAACGATTTTAATTGTGGATGATGAGCCGTCGATTCGGCGCTCACTTGAAGGTATATTAACAGATGAAGGGTTTGAGGTTATCACTGCGGCCAATGGCTATGAGTGTCTGAAAGCGATTGAAACAGAATTTCCGGACCTGATCCTTCTGGATATCTGGATGCCGGGTATAGACGGGCTTGATACTCTAAAGGAAATAAAGAAGACAAATCCACTTCTGCCGGTGATAATGATTTCAGGGCATGGTACAATTGAAACGGCTGTAACAGCGACAAAACATGGTGCATATAATTTTATCGAAAAACCGATCTCCATTGATAAAGTCATCGTTGCCATTAATAATGCGCTGAATTTCAGAAAACTTGAAGAAGAGAATAAGTATCTGCGCACTAAAATGATCTCCAAGAATTCTATTGATGGAATAAGTGCTGCTATTCAGGGCTTGAATATGCAGGTAGCGGTCGCCTCACCCTCTGATTCACCAATCCTGATCAAGGGTGAAAATGGTACCGGAAAAGAACTAGTTGCCAGAACGATTCATCAATTCAGTAAACGCTCCCAGCGTCCTTTGATTACAGTAAATTGTGCTGCAATTCCGGATGATTTATTTGAAAGCGAGCTGTTCGGGCATGAGAAGGGTGCTTTTCCGGAAGCAGTAAAAAAGAATATCGGAAAATTTGAACTTGCTGACAGCGGTACGCTTTTTTTAGATGAAATTGGTGATATGAGTCTTGGCAATCAGGCAAAAATAATCCAGGTTATTCAGGAACAGAAATTTACCCGCCTTGGTGGAAATAGGGTTCACGATGTCGATGTTAGAATTATAGCGGCAACCAACAAAAACCTGGAGAAAGAGATCGGAAATGGAAATTTTAGAGAAGATCTTTACTTTAGGCTGAATGTGATTCCTATAGATGTGCCGCCACTCAGAGACCGGCTTGAAGATGTGCCGGTTTTGATTAATACTTTTTTAAAACAGGTTGCTGAGAAAACTGGTATCATCGCAAAAACAGTTGCAGCAGAGGCGCTTGAACTCCTTTCCGGAGATTTATGGCCAGGGAATGTCAGGGAATTAAAAAATCTGATAGAGAGACTGGCTGTAACTGTTGAGGCGGATGTGATTGGTCTTAACCATATTCCCGCGCCATATAATGTAAATACCTCCGGTGGTATTGATAAATTGCTGACGCCTTTGAGTGCCATAAATTTTCTGGATGATGCCCGTAAGGAATTTGAATACAGTTTTGTCAAATCCAAGCTTCAGCTTTATAATGGTGATGCAAAAAAAGCTGCAAAGGCAATGGGGATAGAACTCGCAGACCTGGAAGATATTATCAAAAAGGATGCGTAGTCAAAGGGGCGGATTGTGAGAATTATTGGTGGCAAATTAAAAAAGAAGAAACTGCTTGCAGTTCCCGGCGCAACTACCCGGCCCACATCGGATCGATTGCGAGAGACGTTGTTTAACATCCTTTCAGTTGATGTTATGGATGCGGTTGTGCTTGATCTCTTTGCCGGAACCGGAGCCCTTGGTATTGAGGCCTTAAGTCGTCATGCACACAGTGCCGTTTTTATCGACAGCCAGCCGCAGGCGATTTCAGTGATTCACAAAAATATTGAAGCATGCCGGTTTAATGATGTCATTGAGGTTTACAAGTGGGATATTACCCGCAATCTGAATTGCCTGAATGACAGAGACAAGCTGTTTAATCTGGTGTTTATGGATCCGCCATATAATCTTGACATGATTCCAAAGGCTCTTGATCATCTTGCAACGACCCGAAGTCTTTCAAATAATACTACAATTGTTGCTGAATATTCAGTGGGTGAATCCATTGGTGGTCTACCAGAATGTTACACCGTGACTGACCAGCGACAATATGGAAAAACTGCAGTCGCTTTTCTTCGCTATAAAATGTAAGGGGTCCCTGTTATTAATATTAAAATTATGTTAAATTCCTTTTTATCCGTTAACACGAGTAAATAAAGGAATGAAGAATGTCAGCTATAGCAGTTTATCCCGGCACTTTTGACCCGCTTACCAACGGGCATGTCGATATTGTAAAAAGAGGTTCGAAGGTTTTCGATAAAGTTATTATTGCCATCCTGACGAATAAAAACAAAAAACCCTTGTTTTCTGTTGAGGAACGCAAGGAAATGATAGCGGATAGCCTTAAGGGCGTCAATAACGTTGAAGTCGACTCATTTGAGGGGCTTGTCGTTGATTATGCGATAGAACAAAATGCCCGGGCAATCTTAAGAGGCATGCGGGCGATTTCAGACTTTGAGAGTGAGTTTCAGCTGGCGATGTACAATCGACGATTGAATCGTGAAATTCAGACCGTTTTTTTAATGACAGGGCTTAGATGGCTCTTTATCAGTTCCTCCGGTATTAAAGAACTGGCAAGTTTCGGTGGGGATATCTCAGGCATGGTACCTGAATGTGTAGAGACAAAACTGATTGAAAAATTTCCGATTTTAGGTGAGAGAAAAGGACTCTGATATGGACCTCTGGCAGCTGAATATTTTTTGCAGGGTAATTGAACATAAAAGCTTTTCAAAAGCCGGTGAAAGGGTTCACCTGTCACAACCCACGGTTAGCAGCCATATCAAAGACCTTGAAGAACATTTTGAATGTAAGCTGATTGACAGACGGGGGAAAGAGGCACTACCCACAAAAGCCGGTGAGCTTCTCTATAAATATGCAAAAAAACTCCTTTCGCTTCGTGACAAGACCGAGATGGCACTGGCAGAATTTAAAGGTATGAAACGCGGCCATCTGGTTGTCGGTGGCAGTACAATTCCGGGGGGCTACATTCTGCCGGAGATCATAGGGGTTTTTATAAACAAATATCCTGATGTTACGATTGCTCTTGAAATAGGAGACACCGGAAAGATTCTTTCGGATATTATTGACGGTTCGGTCGAGATTGCGGTCGTTGGAGCAGCAACGAATGATAAGCAGGTCCATCAGGAAAAACTGATTGATGATGAGATGCGCCTGGTTGTTCCGGATGGTCATAAATGGGGTAACAGGCAATCTGTCACCTGTGAAATGTTGAAACAGGAACCCTTTATTATGAGGGAAGACGGCTCCGGCACATTGAAATCATTGCAGAGCATATTTGAAAAATCAGGCGTAAGCTGCGCCGATTTTAATGTCGTTGCAACGATGGGAAACACAGCGGCTATTTGTCAGGGAATAAAAAGCCGGGTTGGGGTTTCCATAATGTCTCCAAAAGCCATTGTTGATGATTTAAGAGAAGGACGATTAAAAGCACTCTCAATAACCGGGATTGATCTAAAACGATATTTTTATCTTACGACCCATAAGAACCGAACCGGGTCTCCTCTTTGTGCATCATTCGAAGCGCTTTTAAAAGACGCATTCTGATTCAAAACCATTCACCTGAAAAATCATTGCTCGTAAACCTAACAGGCTGTTATTAAAGGTGTACCTGTGTTTTAAATCCACAAACATAGTTTTTAATTTAAAACTATGAGAGATGTTGATTTGTTAATCCGGCTAATGGTATATTGATTTTAACGCTACTGAAAATAACAAATTGTCGCTCTCTTCAACATCCAAAAAGATATACCACGTGAGGGATTGCCTCCGGGAAAAGAAAGCGGGGAGAATGCGGCGTAAGCAGGCTTCCGGGTGTTCGCAACCAGTCATGGGATGCGTGACGCCCGGAAGCCTTATTTATTTGTTACGTCGGATTTTTTAAGAACCAGAAAAAACATATCGCCCCTGTGTTGTGTGTGGCCGGCAGCGATCTCAGCATATTCCCCGTTTCCTTTAAAAATATCTGCCCTGCCCGGGCCCTTAATTGCACCTCCGGTATCCTGATTTAATACAAATCTGCCAAAATTGATCCACGATGAAATTGCTGCGTCACCATCAATGACCGGTTTCTGTGTCTGGATAAATGCAAGACCGCAGGCCGGAAACATTTTTTTATCCGTTGCAATAGATCTTCCGGGTGTTACTTCCGCATTATAACAGCCGTATGGTCCCCCCTGTTCAAGTTTAAAGAAGACATAGCTGGTGTTGTAGTTGAAAATACTCTTTATTTCATCCGGGTGTTCATCCAGATATTGACGTATGCGTTGCATAGACATCTCTTCAAGGGGAATGTTCTTGTATTTTACCAGATAAGCGCCGATGCTCTTGTATGCATGTCCGTTTTTTGCGTGATAGTGCACTCTGATAGTGTTGCCGTTATCGAGAAAGATGATACCTGAGCCCTGTATTTCGAGGAAAAAAAGGTCGACTGCGCTGTCCACATAAGCGAGAACTTTTGCATGCTTCATCAGGACGTCACCGTTGCCGATTTCTTTTCTGGTATAGTAAGGGACGACGGTGTTTTTTCCGGTATATCTACCTGTGATACTTCGTTTGAAGCTTTTTCTGTCAGAAAACTGGCGAAGATTTATTGTGACAAGGTTTTCGGGCATTGCAAAAACAGGAAACTGATACTTTCCCTTTTTTTCAAGGCTACCGCTTAACGACGGTTCATAATACCCCGTGAACAGAACATTCGCTGTCTCTGTGCTGCCAATAGATTTGTACACAGCAAAATTTTCACGGATGAATGTATTGAGCGTTTCAGTAGAGGGCTCGTTTTGGATAAACGTATTAAAAACAGTGAGGGACTGAAGCATGTCTTCTGTAGTATAACTCTCCTGGCCGAACGTGAATTTTTTTGTGAGAGGCATTTTTTTAAAAAACGTAATGCTTTGCCGGATGCTGTTTTGGAGTCCGTCATAAAAAAGGTCGTCTGAGAATTTCGGGTATTGCTCTGGCTGGAGTTTAATCAGCGGATTAACTTTCACATCAGAAGGGGGCTTTTTTTTGAACAGAACACATCCTGTTGTGTTGAAGCAATAAAGGATCAGCAGGATAAAGAACAGAAAATGGTAATTCCGTTTTGCGGACCGGAGATTAGACTTTTTTATAATGACCACTTTTACCACCTGTTTTTTCATCAAGGCAAATCTCTTTTATCGTCATATTTTTGTCGTGGGATTTACACATGTCATATATTGTAAGGGCTGCAACCGAAACAGCAGTAAGGGCCTCCATTTCAACGCCGGTTCTGTCACTTATTTTGACTTCCGCTGAAATGTGTATAGCCAGTTTATTTCTGTCTGGCACAAAATCCACGATTGCGTGTGTGATTGCCAGCGGATGGCACATCGGGATTAGCTCGTGTGTTTTTTTAGCCGCCATAATGCCGGCGATTCTTGCAGTTTCCAGAACATTGCCTTTATTCAGCTTGTTTTCACTGATGGCATCAAAGGTCTCTTCATTCATCACAATTGTGCCGGTTGCAACAGCGGTGCGATGGGTAATTTTTTTCTCAGAAACATCCACCATTCGGATTCTGCCCTTGTCGTCCATATGGGTAAATTCGCCCATTGGTTACCCCCTTTCAGCTTTTTTTTACAAAAAACTCTGTTTTACCGGTTACGGATTTTTTTATCCCATTCAGCGTATCGGTAAGGGTTGCAATGACATTTTCTCTGATATCACCTGCAACGGCGATCAGCATCACATCTTCACCAATTTCTAATAGTTTGCCAGCGTCTGCGATTTCCACCAGAATTTCAATAATACCCGGGCGTGATTTATGCTTTGCTATAATTGTTTCAAGTGTTTTATGGTCAACAGTAATTGAAATACCAGACACGGGCTCACCATTGCGGGATGTCGCCCTTACGACACCATTGTGGCAAAGTATCATACCTGCCTTGTGGTAGTCCGGGTGTTCTTTTATCGTTTTAACAAGTCTGCTAATATCCAATTTATTTTTCTCCCTTCATATTTTTTTTGCAGGCCCTGGAAAGGTCTTCCGGGGTATTGACATTGAAAAAAGAGTCCAGCTCGGGGTCTGTCAGTCGCAGTCTTTTTTCAGAGATGATTCTTGTCAGTTTTGGTTTGAAAAACTGCAGGAGTTTATAATTCCCCGTGTTTAGATTCGTTTCTATTTTAACTATATTCTTTTTTGAATAGGCTGCACATAAAGGTTCATATCCGACTTCTGTCTTTGGAATTACCACGGAATAATTTTCTTTTATGGCATCTAATATCGTTTCAATCATTTCCGGTTTTATAAACGGCAAATCGCAGGGAGCAACAAATATCCATTCGTTGGTTGCATGGAAAAGCCCGGAATGAATACCTGCCAGCGGACAGCCCTTTTTGTATATATCGGTGACAATTCTGGCATCAAGATCATAGTAATCTGACGGTGAATTCGTAACGATTATGACTTCCGTGAAGATTTCTTTGAAAATTCGAAGCATCCGGTCTATAATTCTCTCGCCATTCAGAGAGAGCAGAGCCTTGTTTTTTTTTTGCATTCTTGAATTCTGGCCCCCGGCAAGAATGACGCCTGTACAGGTTTTATTCATAAGTGAATCAATATCATATTTTGAGGATTCATTAAAAAGGCAACCTGTTTTATCCGTCGTTACGGATTGATAACGTCTGATTTAATCTTTATAAAAGTATACCTGTGTTATGTACCGGCTGCCAGACAACTGTTACAATAGAAAGATATAAAAAATACAGCGCTTAAAAGCAAGGGTTTGCTTGCAGCTTTATCATCAATCCGTTTTACTGAAACCGGATAATCTGTTGTTACAGCATGTTAAGTGCTAATAGCGTATCCGATATTTATGAAAAAGGGGAGATTGTCGGAAAAATTACCGGTAAATAAGTGATAATCCTTGATATTGGCAAAAAGGATGGTATAAATATTGGAACGATAATGTTCTTTTAGTGCAATTTTAACTGCCGGGTACTCATTGACAGCCCTTTTATTTTGCCTGAACTAATCCGGCTTCCCTTGACAGTTGTGCTCGACTGTTGATTGCTTGATAATTGACAACTGATTGTTTTCTGTGGAGAAGTAAACTATGAAACCAGAAGATCTTGTACTTGATGCCGCCGATATAAACCGGGTAATAGCCCGAATTGCATATGAAATTATTGAGAAACATAAAGGTGTTGCAAAACTTGCCCTGATTGGGATTCAGACTCGGGGGGTCTACATTGCAAGGCGTATTCAGGCAGAAATTGAGCGTATCGAAAATGTGTCGATTCCTACCGGTGAAATGGACATAAATTTATACCGGGATGACTGGACACGAATTAGCCAGCATCCGGTTGTTAAGCCAACTGAAATCCCCTTTGATGTAAGTGATCTGGATATTATACTGGTCGATGATGTTCTCTTTACCGGGAGAACCATAAGAGCGGCTATGGATGCCCTTATGGATTTTGGCAGACCGGCCCGTATCGAGCTGGCTGTACTGGCTGACAGGGGCTATCGTGAATTTCCCATACAACCGGACTATACCGGCCGATATGTTGAATCAAAACACAATGAGACAGTGAATGTACATTTAACTGAACATGATGGAAAAGATGCAGTCGTAATTGCAAAAGGAAAATAGATATGGGCGTAAAGGAACACAAGAAGCAGGCACCGAAGACATTAACACTTGGTATTATTACAATGTCATCTACCCGAACAATTGAGAATGACGAAAGTGGTGCCTGGATGATTAAACGGGCAAAAAAAGAGGGGCATACTGTCGTGTCCCATCTTGTTACACCCGATCATGATGAAGATATCAGGAAATCGATAAGAGACACCATACGTGAAAATGATCCGGATTTCCTCCTTCTGACAGGCGGTACCGGTATCGCAGATTCTGATGTGACGATTGAGGCTGTGACACCAATGTTTAGAAAAGAACTCTCTTCTTTCGCGCCTGTGTTTGCTCAGCTGAGCCTTGCACAGATTGATTCTGCTGCAATTATTTCACGCTCGACAGCAGGTATCATAAATAACACCCTTGTCTTTTGCCTTCCCGGCAGTTTAAAAGCCTGTAAGCTTGCCTGTAAGGCCTTGATTTTTCCGGAAGTCAGTCATCTGGTGAAGCATATACGAGAGTAACGGTAATTCGAATCTGGGGAGAATAACATGATTATCGGGTTAGATGTTGGTGGGACACATACGGATGTAGTACTTATCGGAAAAGATGGGCCGGTAAAGGAAGTAAAAGTTTTAACAGACACCTCCAATCTTTTTAAATCCGTCCTGTCTGCCCTTGAAAAAATCACTGAGGACTGCAGTCCGGAGAATATAAAACGGATCGTTTTAAGCACCACGCTTACAACCAATGCTATTGTAACGGGGGATGTTTGCCCGGTGGGCCTGATTGTAATGAGTGGGCCGGGAATCAATCCGGAACTGTTCAGAACCTGTCCGCATTACTATTGTGTTGAGGGTGCTGTCGATCACAGGGGGAGTGAAATCTCAAGGGTTGATGAGGCGGTAATTACTGAACTGGCCTCAAAAATGCTTGCCGATGGTATTAAGTATGTCGGCGTTGTAGGTAAATTTTCCACCCGGAATTCAACCCATGAAATTAAGATAAAAAAACTCCTTGAAGAATATGCTTTTGAGAAGATCTTTGTCGGGCATGAAATTTCCGGTAACCTGAATTTCCCAAGACGGATTTATACGACATTCCTGAATGCCTCTGTCTATAAAACTCATAAAGAATTTTTTAATGCAGTAAAAAGTTCGCTTGAAGAGAAGGGGCTCAGTATACCAATTCATATCCTGAAGGCGGATGGGGGCACAATGAATTTTGAGTCCTCAATCGATTTTCCGGGGCAGACGATTTTGTCCGGCCCGGCAGCAAGTGTTATGGGGGCTGTGGCCCTTGTTCCTGAGTCTGGAGATGTTGTTGTACTCGATATCGGTGGCACAACCACAGATATTTCTGTGGTGATTGACAGCACGCCTGTGCTTGAACCACTGGGCATAAATATTGGCGATAAGAAGACCCATATCCGGTCGCTTAAAACCACATCAATCGGTATCGGCGGTGACAGTATGGTACAGGTGATTGATGGCAGCATTGTCATCGGCCCTAAAAGAAAAGGGCCTGCCATGGCATATGGCGGGGATATGCCGACACCCACAGATGCTTTTTGTGTATTAGGCAGTGTTAGTGATGGCGATAACGCAGCTTCTATAAAAGGCTTAACGCCGCTGGCAGAAAAAATGGGCTTATCTATAGAAGAAACAGCCGGACTTATTATAAAGCAGACCTGTGATAAAATTATTGAAAATGTAGTATTTATGGTTGCAGATATAAACAGTAAACCGGTTTATACTGTTCATGAGCTACTTGACGGTTATAAAGTTAAGCCGGGTAAAATTGTTGTACTGGGTGGCCCTGCAGAGAATTTTGCTGAATATTTTAAAAAATATTCGGATTACAACGTTTTTCTTGCTCCCAAATGGGGCGTTGCAAATGCTATCGGGGCGGGTCTCGCAAGAACCACATGCGAGGTATCACTCTTTGCAGATACCGAGAAAGGTGTTGTCCTTGCGCCGGGTGAAAAATATTTTCGTAATATTAAGACGCGATATTCATTTGAAGATGCTGTAGAGACAGCAACTGAGCTTTTGAAAAATAAAGCTGTTGAACGTGGTGCTGAAGCAGAAAATATTGAGATTGAGGTTCTGGAAAGCCAGTCATTTAATATGGTTCGCGGCTTCAGGACAACGGGTAAGAATATCAGAATAAAAGTCCAGGTAAAACCGGGGCTTATCAGTGGGTATGGTGTATAATATAAACAGGTTAAACTGGAGTGAATAATGCTTAAGGCAGGTAACAAAACCGGGCTTGTTTTTTTTCCGGCATTTGACTGGGCGATAGATCCGACGCACCCTGAAAGAGAAGAACGGCTTTTATACACACAGGATCAGGTTTTTGAAGAGGGTCTTTTTGATATTGAGAATATCGTTGAATATAAACCGGAACTGGCTACGGAAAAAGATATTAAACGGGTGCATTTCTGTGCACCGGATCCGTTTTCAGTAACAACCAAATCTCATTTTATCAGTGCCGGTGGTTCGATAACAATGGGGCGGGCCTTTATGGAAAAAGAGATCCAAAAAGGGTTTGCTCTTGTTCGTCCTCCGGGGCACCATGCCATGCGTGCGGTTCACGGTGGCCGGGGGTTTTGTAATATTAACAACGAGGCAATCCTTGTCGAATTTTTAAGAGCAAATTACAATGTCGGTAAAGTTGCCATTGTTGATACAGACTGCCATCATGGAGACGGCACACAGGATATTTACTGGCATGATCCGGATACACTCTTTATTTCACTTCACCAGGACGGCAGAACGCTTTATCCCGGTTCAGGATTTACCGATGAACTTGGCGGACCCAATGCCTTTGGGACTACGGTGAATATTCCTCTGCCGCCTGAGACTTCTGATGAAGGCTATCTCTATACAATCGAAAATGTTGTACTGCCGATTCTTGACGAGTTTAAACCTGATATCATTATAAATTCTGCCGGGCAGGACAATCATTTTTCAGACCCGCTGACAAATATGAATTTTTCTGCTCAGGGCTACGCGGATCTTACGGCATTATTGAATCCTGATATCGCTGTTCTTGAGGGTGGCTACTCAATCGAGAGCGCTCTCCCTTATGTCAATACCGGTATTATCCTTTCTCTTGCCGGACTGGATTACAGCGGCGTTATTGAACCCGGTTATGACAGAGCAAGGCAGATGCAGTCATATAATGTGACAAAAACCATTGAGAAAATTGGTGAAACAGTTATGTCGAACTGGCGAAACAGAGTTGCAATGCAGGAAAAAATTCGTGGTGGCAGAGATTTTATCGAACGTCGCCGAACCATTATGTACGACACTGATATGATCTATGAAATGCAGAAAGATGAAATAAGAATTTGTGATGACTGCAGTGGCGCATTAAAGATCGATTCCTCATCGGATGCAGGTCATCATATTTTGGGTGTGCATATTCCGACGGGTGCCTGTGATAAGTGTAAGGCGGCCGGTTATGAGTGGTATGAAAAAGCAGATGCCGGGCCTTTTGATAAAGTTATGCTGCAGGACAGACCCAAAGATGAATATCCGGAAAAAGTATTGAGAACATAATATTGTGACACACAAAAAACGTTATAATAATCTGCAGATCAGAGCTGAAATTATTCGCTTGATCCGCAGATTTTTTTTTGAGCGGGATTACCTTGAAGTTGAAACACCGGTAAGGATACCTGCGCCCATACCGGAAGCCCATATTGATCCGGTCAGTTCTGATGGCTGGTGCCTTCATGCCTCACCGGAGATATGTATGAAGCAGCTTATGGCCCGGGGGTATGATAAACTCTATCAAATTGCCAGGGTCTTCAGAAAACATGAAAGAGGGCGGAAACATCTGCCTGAACTGACAATGCTTGAGTGGTATACAAAAGGGGATACTTATCTTGATCTGATGACGCAACTTGAAGAGATGCTAAGCTTTATCTGTCACGAGTTAAATAATGCGGACCAGATAGACTATAACGGTAAATATATTAGGATAGATCTTCCTTTTGAGCGACTCAGTGTGAAAGAAGCCTATAAAAAATATTCGGATACCTCAATGGAAAAAGCGCTGTCAGATGGTACTTTTGATGAAATAATGGGGCTATCAATTGAGCCGCATCTCGGCTTTGATAAACCTGCTTTTTTGTACGACTATCCCGCAGAAAAGGGCTCTCTTGCAAGATTAAAGGCGTCCGATTCCCGCTATGCTGAACGGTTTGAACTCTATATTGCCGGTGTTGAACTCTGTAACGGTTTCAGCGAATTAACAGATGCTGTTGAACAGAAAAAACGGTTTATTGCTGAACAGGCAATTCGTCAGGCAAATGGAAGCAGCCTCTACCCACTTCCTGGAAAATTCTTAAACGCTTTGAATGATCTCCCTGATTGTGCAGGTATTGCTGTCGGTATAGACCGGCTTGTCATGGTTTTTACAGATTCAGATGCCATAGATGATGTGGTCGCATTCACCCCCGAAGATCTGGAGGAAGATTGAAAAAGACTTTAAACGATCTTGCAGAATTCGCCATCTCCCTTAGCCGGAAAAAGTTTCAAAAGCTCTCTTCCAAGAAGCAGCATGAGATCATTGCTGCCATGGCATATCAGCTTATCGAAAAGACGGGGTACGGTTTTTTTCTCGAAAGATATGAGGAGCTTCACAGCTGGGCTGCATTAGACAGATACACGCCGCCAACGTGGCTGACACCGGAGGAAGCCCTTCTGGCATTTTATGAGTTTCATAACGCATTCTGTCCCGACCCTGTAAAACCGGCCAAATTGGAAAAGAGCTTAGAAGGAGATCTGACCTGGAACCCCTCATTTGATGTTCAAATTATGTTGGATCAGATACGGAGTCCCTACAATGCAGGCTCGGTACTCAGGCTTATTGATAATTTCGGGTTTAGAGGCCTGATCCATTCGAGTCCGACCCTGAGCTTTAATCATTCTCAGCTAAAAAAAGCTGCACGGGGCTGTGAACGGTGGGTACCGGTAACCTGCGAAAATGATCCTGTTTCTTTCCTTAAAAATGTCGGTATCCCGGTTATTGGGATTGAAAAAACAGATACAGCCGTTGAACTGACTAACTGGAAGCCACCGTCAGCATGTATTCTTATTGCCGGGAATGAAGAGTACGGTATCTCTAAAGCCCTTCTTGAGTGTTGCACCGAAACAGTTCAGATAGAAATGTTTGGATTTAAAAAATCGATGAATGTTCATCATGCGATTTCAGTTGTTTCACAAAAAATTATTGAGGTAAACCGCAGGACTGGGTTTTTACACGATGATGTAAAAAAAATGTAATCAAACGATTTTAAACTGTATTTTTCTCAGGGAATTGTTAAATATTACTTTTTACAGCTATATAGACTGGTATTAACTCTGCGAGGTCATTAATATGGGCATTAAAACAACCGAATTATTTAATTTTTACTCGCACCTTGCCGGCGCAATAGCAGCCATCATTGGAACTGTTTTTCTTTCAATTGTTGCCAAAGACTCCGTCCCAATGATTGCTACAGCCCTTATTTACGGATGCTCTGTGACTTTTCTCTTCCTTGCGAGTTCGCTTTATCATGCATTTAAGAAACAGGAAAATGAACGCTCTTTTTGGCGGAAAATGGATCATCTTGCCATCTTTTTTATGATAGCCGGTACTTATACGCCGGTCAGTTATTTCTGTCTTGAAGCCCCTTGGAAATGGACAATGATTATAACACAGTGGAGCCTTGTTTTTGCAGGCGCTCTGCTCCAGATATTCTTTCCCAAAGCCCCCCGAGCCTTAAATGCTTCAATTTATCTGGCCATGGGGTGGCTTGCCATTTTGCCGATCAAACAGATTCTTGCCGCCATGTCGCTTTCTCAGGCGATTCTCATGTTTAGCGGTGGAGCAGCATTTACTGTCGGCGGTATTATATACGCCATCAAGCGTCCGCGACTCTTCCCTGGTTTTTTTGGTTTTCATGAACTTTTCCACATTATGATACTACTCGGCGGTGCTCTCCATTATGCCATGGTATACCGTGTCTATTTTGAGTTGACGCTGTGATGTTATAATCAGTCATCAAATAATCCTTCATTATTTTTTCATGTTTGAGTCTGTTTGTATTGAATTCCCTCACAAGGTACAAAAAAATACGCGTATTGGTAAAAAATGATTGACCTGCCGTGAAAATACAATTATAAAAAGTATCAAGATCATAGATGCTGACAGGGCTCAATTTTCCTGGCTGGCAGCGTATCAATTCCGTAGTGTATCAAAGTAGATAGAGTCTCTCAGACTTTTTGTATTATTATTATTATTCTAAATTGTTTGTTTATGGCAAAATAAATCTCGCTGTTTTCCTGGTGATCGTGAAATATTGTTCTTTGTTTCGGGATGTGAGTCGTGACTAAAACTTGTATGCAGTTTGAACTTATGGAAAAAATTTTGTTAATGAGGTAAATTATATGGAATATCCGACAGGTGAAATGATTAAACTGGGTGATGTTATAAAGGTGTGGGACGGGTGCACCGGTGTCGTTGTATGTTCTATTGAACATGGCGAATATTCAGAAACGTATTTGGAAAAAGACTGGGCCTATTTACAGAGGGGGATACTTGTGACGACAGATGCCGGTGGTCTCATGCATTTGCCACAGATTGAGTCTGATGTTGAGTTAATTGAGCGAAAAGCATAATAATTGGGGCCAGATGCAGATTGCAATGTTTTCAATTCGGGTTTTTCTGTACGCGTATCATTCCCTTATCGGCAAGTCGTCCCTCAATGAATTTGCCCTCTATGACTCTGCCGTCTGGTGATGTCATAGTCCCTGTGCCATTTTGAACATTGTCGCTCCATTCGCCAATATAGATTCTGCCATCGGGATAGACATAGGTGCCCTGACCATCAAATTGGTTGTTTTTAAAGTGGCCTGTATATCGCTCTTTTTCTGAGATTATTTTTGTTCCGAATCCGTTCAGCAGCCCGTCTTTGAAATGTCCTTTATAAGTATTTTTTTCTTTATCAATGAAGGTGCCTTCTCCGTTGGGCAGATTGCTTTTGAATTCTCCGGAGTACTTTTCGCCGTTGGGATAGGTTATTTCACCCTGTCCATATTTTTGTGAATTAACAAACGTCCCTGAGTATGCTTCTCCTGATGGGTAAGCCATTGTCCCCTGACCATTTGCCAGTCCATTAGAAAACTCACCGCTGTAAAGACGTCCGTCCGGGTATTTATAGTCACCTGTCCCATGGATATTGCCGTCCTTAAACTGTCCGGTATAAGTTTCACCGTTTAAATAAGTATACGTTCCGGTTCCGTTGAAGAGATCGTTAAAAAATGCGCCGGTATAAGTTTCACCGTTTGCAAACGTTAATGTACCGTGTCCACTAAAACGACCTTCGTCAAATTCTCCGGAATATTTGTCTTTGTTTACGAAGGTATAATCTCCATAGCCATGGTAGAGGCTGTCTCTGAACTCTCCTGTGTATTTTTTACCGTTAATGAATATTTTTGAACCTTGACCGTTAAATTTTGCTTCGGCAAAGCTTCCGGTATAGGTATAGCCATTCCCTTTGAAAGTGCTGGTGCCATTGACGCAACTCCCGTTTACACATTCGGTGATGCCTGTGACTGGTATGAAAACAAGAAGTAAAAAAAGAAATAATTTCAGTCGAATTAGTTGCATAATCTATAACCGATTTTAAATAAGGCATTAATAGTGACTTCGTTGATCTACTATCTATAACTAAAATCAATGTGGCAAGCAAGTGTAAAGTTTCTGATGAAAAAGAGTTTATAATTGTCAACCTTTCACGTATCCTCAGCCAGGGTAAACGCATGTTAAGTTGGTATACAATTTGATTCGCCATAATTTCAATAGCATACTCATAGTATAAAATTTATCTGCGTTTACCCAAAGTTTCCAGTTACCTGAAATGATATACTCCAAAAT
>JQIA01000481.1_pt1 | contig 20109 bp, 18 predicted proteins | sample 811431 | NCBI WGS metagenome assembly JQIA01 (sample SAMN02998118, study PRJNA258478) | marine sediment metagenome | biome: marine; feature: seafloor; material: sediment; isolation source: oil-polluted sediment collected from 3 locations (0.5 km, 0.7 km and 0.9 km)... | place: USA: Gulf of Mexico ...
GTAGTTCAGCTGGTTAGAATACCGGCCTGTCACGCCGGGGGTCGCGGGTTCGAGTCCCGTCCGGTCCGCCAATCAAATTTCCATTCTGTTAAGTTACTTCTTTTAAAATTCCTAATATAAATTATCTGTAATAAATCTTTAACCTTATCTTAATATTTATTTCATAAAATTATTCTATTATTTGTTTTATCAGTTAGCGCAGTTTTTATCTTTGCGCGTTACTTGATGGAAAATATTAATGCACTTTGTTCATTAATAAAACGTATGTTAATAATTTTATATATATAAAGAATAGATTAAGGAATAATTATGAGTGATTATGAAGAGGATATATTAGATATCCGCTATGAAGAAATAGATGATGATGAAATAGATGACGCTATAGAGATGTAGTTATAAAGTGCCAGTTATTGGGCCTGGTTGTTAGACATAGCATTACGCCTATATTCACCAGGGCTAACGTTCATCCATCGTTTAAAAGATCGTTGAAAAGCGGCAGGTGAAGAAAATCCTAGTAAGAAAGCTGTCTCTGTAAAATTCAAATTTGTATCTCGAACATAACTTTCTGCTAGCTCCTTTCTGGTTTGGTTCAAAATTTCATTATAGTTAGTGTTCTCCTTTTTTAGGTTTCGACGCAGGGTCCAGCTAGCTATTCCCATTTTTCGGGCAATTTGTTCTATCGTTGGGGCTGTGCCATTGAGCATTGGGCCAATGAGTTCGATTGTGCGTTCTTTAATATTAGTGCTACTTGTAAGTCTGTTTAATTCTCGTTCACAGACGCTTACCGTTTGCTGGAAGGTTGCCTGGTTCGCGTAGAGGGAGGCCTGATGAGTCTTTCCTTTTTTGAATATGATTGCATTTCTTGCCTGGTTATAGTGAACTGGACATTTAAAATAGTCTTCCATCTCTTGGCGGAAGCCAATGTCAGGGTACTCTACCTCTACTCTTTGAATGAGGTCTTCATCACCGCTTACCCATTTTGCAAATGAAAACCAGCTACTCAACGTTGTATCTACAACAAAGTAATTGTATTGGTTGTAAGGGCTTATTGAATAAAATTGACAGACCGGTAGTGCTTCTTCTTTGTAATAAGACGAGCGACCACGACTATTTTTACTGTTTAATAACTCAAATCTAATAAGCGTGGATAATGCTTTATCTAGGTCTTTGGCTGTTGCTGCCGTAAGGCCCGCTAAACCAATATCGCCTATATGCATATTTTGACCTAATATAAGTCCCAGAGTGGGGTTGCTTGTGAGTTGGATTGCATCATGGCCTATGCGCATGAATTTAGGGATGCTTATCCTAGCGTTAGGTGTGTTTAGCAGTTCTTCAGTGATTCGGTAGTTAGTAAGTAGTGGCTCTGGGTCTATTCCTGCTTGCCTTACCGACTTGATAAGGGAGTGTAGGAAATTAACAGAAATATCACCTAACCGGATTCTTGTTTTTCGTGGTGGAGAACTCATGCTTTAACCGCTGCTATTGTCTGATTTAAAACTAAATGTACTATAAAGTAATAAATTAGTTAACTAAAGATATTGTCCAGAGCTATGTTACTGACTAACCTTTACGCAGTGATTGAACTTAGGCAGGTGTTTACGGCTGCTTGAAACAGACTAGATAATTCGGAGTGAATAATGACCAATACCACAGGGCTAAAAAACACAGAACAGTCAAAGTATCCAAATATGCTTTCCCCTCTTGATCTAGGGTTTACCACGATTAAGAATCGAGTGTTGATGGGGTCTATGCATACAGGTCTTGAGGAGTCTAAAAATGGCTTTGAAAAGATGGCTGTTTTTTATGCCGAGCGGGCTCGTGGTGGTGTAGGACTCATGGTAACCGGTGGTATTGCGCCAAATGAAGAAGGTGCTGTAGGTCCGGGTGCTGGTAAAATGAGTACAGAGGAAGAGGCAAATAAGCATAAAGTTGTGACTCAGGCTGTGCATGATGCAGGCGGTAAAATATGTATGCAAATACTGCATGCGGGTCGTTATGCATATCATCCTAAGCAAGTTGCGCCTTCAGCAGTGAAGGCGCCTATTAATCCGTTTACGCCTAAAGAATTATCTGATGAGGGTGTTGAAGAACAAATTGAGGCGTTTGTTAATACCTCTGCACTGGCTCAAGAGGCGGGTTATGACGGCGTTGAGATTATGGGATCTGAAGGTTACTTCATAAACCAATTCATTGTTTCTCACACTAATAAACGTACTGATCGCTGGGGTGGGAGTTACGAAAACCGTATAAGATTGCCGCTTGAAATTATTAAACGTGTTAGAGCTAAGGTTGGCAGTGATTTTATTATTATTTATCGCCTTTCAATGCTTGATCTTATTGATGATGGTAGTAACTGGGATGAAGTGGTTCTTTTGGCCAAGGAGATAGAAAAGGCAGGGGCGACCATTATAAATACCGGTATAGGCTGGCATGAAGCACGTATTCCAACCATTGCTACGATGGTCCCAAGAGGCGCTTTCACTAAAGTGACAGCAAAGCTTAAAGGTGAAGTGAGTATTCCTTTAATCACAACCAACCGTATTAATACTCCCGATGTGGTTGAAAAAGTGCTTTCTGAAGGGGATGCCGATATGGTTTCAATGGCTCGTCCTTTTCTTGCTGATCCTGATTTTGTGGTTAAGGCTGAACAGGGTTTGCCGGAGCAAATCAATACCTGTATTGGTTGCAATCAGGCTTGTCTTGACCATACCTTTAGTATGAAGTTGACTTCGTGTTTGGTGAACCCCAGGGCGTGTCACGAAACTGAGTTAGCTTATGTGAAAACGAGTTTACCTAAGAAAGTCGCTGTTATTGGTGCGGGGCCAGCAGGTTTAGCGTGTGCAAGTATTGCGGCAGAAAGAGGTCATATCGTTACATTATTTGATTCAGCCGATGAAATAGGCGGACAGTTTAATGTCGCTAAAAGGGTGCCAGGTAAAGAAGAGTTTTTTGAAACCTTACGCTATTTTGGTCAGATGATTAAGAAAACAGGCGTGGATGTTCAGCTTAATACACGTGTTTCAGTCGCTGATTTGGCCGGTAAAGGATTTGATGAGATTGTACTGGCGACAGGTATATCTCCACGTACACCTGATATTGAAGGTGTTGAGCATGAAAAGGTTATTAATTACCTCGATGCAATTCTTGGTAGAAAGCCCGTGGGTAAAAAAGTAGCCGTTATTGGTGCGGGTGGTATTGGCTTTGATGTGGCTGAATTTGTGACTCAAAACGGTGAGTCTGCAAGCCTTAATGTTGATGACTTCATGAAAGAATGGGGGGTTGATATTAATATGGAGCATCAGGGCGGTGTTAAAGGTGTTAAAGCCGAATTACCAGAGGCGGCCAGAGAGGTTTATCTGCTTCAGCGTAAAACCTCTAAGGTAGGTAAAAATTTAGGTAAAACAACCGGGTGGATTCACCGAACGTCTCTTAAACACCGTAATGTGAAAATGGTTGCGGGCGTGAGTTATGAAAAAATTGATGATCAGGGTTTACATATATTAATTGCCGATGAGCCTAAAACACTGGATGTTGATACTATTATTTTATGTGCAGGTCAGGACCCTCTTCGTGAGCTGCAGCAAGGTTTAGTTGATGCCGGTGAGTCTGTGCACGTAATTGGTGGCGCTGACGTAGCGGCTGAACTGGATGCCAAAAGGGCGATTAATCAAGGTGCGAGATTAGCGGCTGATTTTTAATTATCTTGATTATAAGTTAGAGAGCTACGTTAGAAAAATTAAAAGAAACCTGCTTTATTAAGCAGGTTTTTTTTTGTAAGCATGCTCCGTTGTTCACTGTTGTGTTGTTAAATCTGATCTAAACTGTAATCTATTGAGAGGTTTTATTAACAGATTCATGCTTTTGATTATTAGTTGGGGATATTATGGTGAGCCCGAAATCGGATAAGAATGTAGCCGTTTTCTTCATGGAGGACAATAAAGTTATTAGGCAGATGCTTTTTTCAGAGTTTGAGGCACTGTTAGATGGCTATGTGGGAATGTCCGATATGGCTGACATGGAAGCAAAAGTTGTTTATGCGGTCATAAATGCTCAGCTTCAGGTGGAGGCCCTGGTTTTTTTCCTTATTTATTTTGATGAAGAAGGACGTGCAGACCCTGAGTGGAATATTCCTGTTGAGCGTTTAGCGAGTGTATCAGCTGGTGGGCCAGATTTAGGTGGTGGGGTTATTCGCCTATCGTGCCGGAGTCAGTGCTCGATTAACTGGCACCAAAAAGAGCTGTGGGACCCTGATATGACGCCGGGCTCAAGTCACTTTGCTGCAATAAAAAAAGCAGTTGAAAAAAACAGGCTTGGTTTTGAAAAAGTGGAGCCAGACATTGTAGTACCTACATTACAGCCTGTTACTGATGAACAAATCCCTACTATTACTATGGTCGCTGAACCTGTGGGTGTTACATCGTCGCCTGCTGCTCCTAGTGTTGATGATACAGAGCACCGACTTAAGCTGGCGCGATTGATTAAAAATCAGCGTTTAAGAATTAAAACATTAGAATCCAAAAAAACGTCGCAAAAGGAAGAATTACTGCGTCAGACACGTTTGCAGTCTCAGGCATTTAAAACAAAACAGCAGAGTTTAGAGCAGAGTGTTGAAAAGCTGAAAGTTATTAACGAGCAGTTGCAAGATAAACTGTTTAAACGTAATGAGCAATTTCTTGGCTTGCAAGATAGAGTGTCTGATCAGACCAGTCACCTGTCAGAGTTAGAGGATAAGCTTAAGCATGCAGAAGCGGCAGAAGTGGAAGGCTTGGAAAAGCAGAAGCTTGAAGCTGAGCTGGTTATTATTAAAGAGCAGCTTGATCGACGCGATATAGAGTCTGTTTATCGGGAAGAAAGAGAGGAGCAGTTACGATCAGAGCTAGATGAGCTAAAGGAGCTTGTTGAGACTGCTGAGCGTGACAGTATGATGACCAAGCTTAAAGAGCTTGAAGTTGTATTTGTTGCTTATCATGCGGGCGCTGGCCATGTAACTATACCGTTTAGTGATATTTATCGTTATGTAGATAGCCCTGTAGGCTATGCGGCGGCTAAATGCTATGTGACGAAAGAGGTTTATACGAAATGGCTTGAGCATCAGGAAAGCCCTGTTTGCTGCTATCAGAATAGTGATGGAAATCTTTGTGGAGAGTCTGTTAAGGCTGAGGCAAATCCCGGGGAGTTTGAGTTGGGTATGAGTGATCGTTGCAGTAAGCATTCAGGTCTTTAAACCTACTGATCAGAGTATGAAAATGAACAAAATCTTCATTTGTTTTTATTATTTGGTGTTTTTACTGTTTGTTTCGGCTTGTTCCATATTGGATATTAGTGAGCAGATGTCATTGCTTGATAATGCTTCTAGTATTCAAGGTACTGTTGTTAATCATTCTGAAAAATCAGGTGTGGTGCATGCATTACTCTTAAAAAGAGTTGAGGGTCATATAGCTGTGGTTTCTGACTCTATACCAGGGGTAAATGGGGCGTATAGTTTTAATGTGCTCCCTGGTTCTTACATGGTGGGTGCATTTTTAGATACAGATAAAAGTGAAACTTACAAAAAAGGTGATTACGCAACCTACCTGGGTGAAAAAAATGGCATACCTGATTATATCAACGTGGGTGAAAATAGTGACATTGTAATTGATACGCTTTATATCGTTGATTCGATTGAAAGTAAAGGCGTGAGCAGGGTTCGTTATAGTTTGAATAAAGTGAACCAGAATAGAGGAAAGGTTGTATTTCTTGAAGACACCATGTTTTCACGTGAAAATATATCAATGGGTTTTTGGCAGCCATTTGACTATATAGATAAATTTGGTGGCGGCCTAATGCAATTACAGGAATTTGAAGAGGGAAAAATTCCCGTTATTTTTATTCATGGTATTTTTGGGACTGCGTTAGACTTTGAGGATATTATCTCGAGTATTGATAGGGAAAAATATCAGCCATGGGTATTTCAGTATCCTAGTGGACTTAGTTTAGATATGGTAAGTGATTATCTTGTAGATGCGTTGAACCATCTTCATAGCAGGCATAATTTCCCTCAAATATCTATTGTTGCACATAGTATGGGGGGCTTAATGATCAGGTCCTTTGTAATGAAGCACCAAGAGCAGCATAGCCCCTATGCATTATCGATGGTGGTAACCGTTAATAGCCCTTTATACGGGATGGAAAGCGCGGAAATAGGCGTAAATACATCTCCTGTAGTTGTTCCCGCATGGCGAGATGTGGCTACTGGCAGTGACTATATTCAGAGAGTTCATGACTGGACGTGGCCTGAAGATATTCCGTATTATTTGTATTTCTCATATTTGCCAGAGGAAAGTGGTGATGGCGTTGTACCCCTAGTAAGCCAGTTGTCTCAATCATTACAGAAAGAAGCGGTCAAAATTTATGGTTATCAGGCAGGGCATGTAAGTATATTAAAGAATAAAGAATTTATTCAGGCTCTCAATGATGTTCTTGATAGGATATAATTGATGCTCCGTTGTCTCTTGTTGTAAATGCCTAAACCAGTATTTTTTCTATTATGAATAAGCTTAGTAGTATCGACCCAGATTATGTTGAATGGAATAAAATTGAGCTTCCAGACGCTTGGCCAGATCAATTGTCTTTTAATCAATTTTCCGACCTTGGCTTATTTATTCGAAAAGTACGTGGTAAACAGATTGAACCCGTCGTACTACCTGAATCCCTACCGCTAAATGTAGAATTGCCTAAGTATTTGTTACAGGAATTTCATAATTTACCAAATGGTAATTACTCCAAGAAAATTAGCCGAGGGTATGTCACAGGTTTTGATGTGAGTATGTTGGGGAAAATGAAGTATGCACGCTCAAAGCTGGCTGATGATCTGTTTTCTTGTTCATCTGTGCTTGATGTCGGAAGTGCTGGTGGACGTATGACTGCAGAATTAGCTGCAGCAGGTATTAATGACGTATGGGGCTTAGAGGCTTCTCCGTATTTACTTCAGCACGCAATGAATGACTACCCTGGTATTAAATTTATTCAGGGGCTTGCGGAAGAAACAGGTTTTTCGAGTGAACGATTTGATGGTATTAGCGCGTGCTTTCTTTTTCACGAAATACCCCCTAAATATGCTGCTCAGGCATTGTCTGAGTTTCATAGAATTTTAAAACCCGGAGGGCTTGTTTCTATAGCGGAGCCTGCACCAGAACAAATGTATTCTTCATATTGGGAGATGTTTAAACGCTTTGGTTTTATGGGGCTTTATTTTAAAATGCTGGCAAAAAGAGTTCACGAGCCTTTTGTTCATTCGTGGCATAAGTTGAATTATAGTCAGTGGGCTGCAGATCATGGTTTTGAACTATTACAAGATAAATCCAGCATGCCGGTTCGCTTTATAGTGCTTAAGAGGCAGGCATAAGCCCGCCCCTACCAAGACGCACATTTACAGGTTATTCTTGCCAGCGTTTAAATATAAGAGACGTATTGATACCACCGAATGCAAAGTTGTTACTCATTACATATTCTGTATCCAATATCATTCCATTGCCGCTGATGTATTCCAATTCACCGCATTGCGGGTCTACTTTTGATAAGTTAATAGTTGGAGCAAACCAATTATTACGCATCATTTCTATTGAAAGCCAGGCTTCCATAGAGCCACATGCTCCCAGGGTGTGTCCTACGTAACTTTTAAGAGAACTGATAGGTGTGTTTTTTCCTATGGCATGCTCAGTGGCTAATGTCTCTGCGATATCACCTTTGTCTGTAGCGGTACCGTGGCCATTTACATAGCCAATTTCTTTAGCTGACAGGTTTGCATCTGACAGCGCAAGCTTCATTGCTATTCCCATTGTCTCTGATGAAGGCTGAGTAACATGTAGGCCGTCAGAGTTGGTACCAAACCCTACTATTTCGGCTAGAATATTAGCTCCACGCGCTTTAGCGTGCTCTAGTTCTTCCAGAATTAAAGTGCAAGCACCTTCTCCTATTACTAATCCATCACGCTCTACATCATAAGGGCGGGGGGTTAACTCCGGCGTGTCGTTTCTTGTACTGGTTGCATATAATGTGTCAAATACAGCCGCTTCGGTTGCGCAGAGCTCTTCACCTCCACCGGCAATCATCATTGGCTGTTTACCATGTTGTATTGCTTCATAAGCATAGCCAATGGCCTGTGACCCGGATGTGCAGGCGGAGCTTGTTGTGATAACCCTGCCTTTTGTAGAAAAGTACACGCCAATATTGGCTGCTGTGGTGTGAGGCATCATTTTAATATAGCTAGTGGCCGTAACACCTTTCATCTTGCCTGTTTTCATCATTTCACCAAAAGCAAGAATGGGCGAGGTGCTGCCGATTGATGAGCCATAGGCAACGCCCATTGCCCCGGACTGAACGATAGGGTCATCTAACAGACCTGCAGCGGTGAGTGCATTTTCTGTGGCATAGGTGGCCATTAATGATACTCGGCCCATTGAGCGAATTTTTTTACGGGTAAAATGTTTTGGGTTTTCAAAGTGTGTCACGGGTGCCGCAAGTCGTGTTCCCAGTGCTTCATAGCGGTCCCACTCCGGCATGGTGACTACTTTGTTTTTACCAATTTTTAAATTGGCATAAATACTTGACCAGTCATCGCCAAGGGCTGTAACGCCTGCTGCACCTGTAATTACAACGCGTTTCATTATGCTAGTCCTCCATTTACCGATATTACCTGGCGTGTGATATACGCCGCTCCGTCAGACATTAGAAAATCAACCGTGGCGGCTACTTCATCCACTGAACCTGTACGTCTGAGAGGGATATGTTTAACTATTTCTTCTGTTAGTGCTTCATCTGCTATGCCTGTTTCTATCAGGCCAGGCGCGACACAATTAACGGTAATTTTACGCTTGGCTAACTCAAGGGATAAAGACTTTGTGGCGGCAATTAAGCCCCCTTTAGATGCGCTGTAATTAACCTGACCACGATTGCCAATAATACCTGAAACGCTGGCCATTGTTATTATTCGACCTCCTTTTCTGGCTCGAACCATAGGCATAACAAGGGGGTGAAGAATGTTATAAAAACTGTCAAGATTTGTATGAATTACACTATCCCATTCGTCTTCTTCCATTGCTGGAAAGGCGGTATCTCGTGTAATACCTGCATTACAAACAATGCCGTAAAATGGGCCGTGCTGTTCAATATTTTCTTCAAGTAATTGCTTGGCATGAGCCCTGTCTTTTACATCAAACTGCAAAATATGGTTGGCTACACCCTTACTTAAAATTTCATTACTGGTTTCTTGTGCTTGCTTAATATTTGAGCGACAGTGTAGGGTAATATCAAAGCCACTGTCTGCAAGTTTGAGAGCAATTGCTTTGCCAATGCCTCGACTAGAGCCTGTCACTAATACGCGTTTATTCATTTTCATTCTTCCTTGCCATTATTCCTAACACTGTTTAAGTAAGCTTCAGCGTCTGGGGGTTGAAAGGCATTTATTTTGGCATTTACAACCACCATGTTATCTATGGATATTGTGCAGTCAAAAACAAATAGACCACTTTCTTCTTGAATTACTTGCTCTGCATGTACTTGGAGTGTGGAATTATTTGGAAATATCGAGCAGTCTGGCGCATATTTTCGAGAGCCAAGCAAGAAACCGAGTTTTGGTTTTTCTCCTGCCAGTTGTTCGTGAACACCCGCAAATGCAGCAATCGTTTGCGCCATGTATTCAATGCCAACGTAAGATGGAATTCCATTTTGTGAGACATCAAAAAATAATTTATCAGGATTAACTGTAAGCAAGCAAGTTACACTATTTTTACTATAGGCTTTTACGGAGTCAAGCAGGCACATAGGGGAGGCGTGCGGGATCACGTCTAATATATCAAATTGCGTAATATTTTCTTCTTTATCTGTTCTCATTTTTACCATTCAATTTTTGATTTGACCTAAGTATGATCGATACATTACTGCCGCCAAAAGCAAAAGAGTTGCTCATGCAATGGGTTAATTGTTTGGGCTGGCTGGCATCACTAACAAAGTTGACCTGTTCTAACTCGGTGTCATGCTCTTGATCCCATAACATAGGGGGAATATGAGGTTTAGCTGTTGCCGCGTTAGATAATAACAAGTAACAGATACCAGCCTCAATGGCGCCAGCCGCACCCAATGTATGGCCTGTGAGTGGTTTAGTAGAACTACAAAGCGTATGAGGCGATAGAATACTGCCAATCGCTTTTGATTCCATTAAATCATTATGATGAGTGCCTGTGCCATGACAGTTTAGGTAGTCTATTTGTGTGTTGTCTAAGCTTGCGTCATCAAGTGCCGCTTGCATGGCTAATTTGGCCCCTTCTCCCTCGGGATGGGGGGCTGAAATATGGTGAGCATCGGATGATTCACCTACACCGGCCAGAGAAATAAATGCGTCTCCATGTTGGTGAGCTTCACAAATAAACAGACAAGCGCCTTCACCAATATTAATGCCATCCCTGTTTTTACTAAAAGGGTTTGTAATTGCGTTTGAAGTAGCCTCGAGGCTTGAAAACCCCTGTACGGTTAGTTGGCATAATGAATCGGCACCCCCGCATATTACCGCATCACAAAAGCCCGATTCAATAAGTCTTCGGGCGCTGATAAAAGCTTTACCACTAGATGAGCAGGCTGTTGAAATACAAAATGCAGGACCGGAAAGCTCAAAATAACTAGCCAGACAGAGTGCAGGGTCGCCCATCTCTTGTATTGAATAATGAAACTCAGGGGGGAAGTCTCCGTTAAGACTTCGAGATTCAACGGCTTGCTCCCCTTCTAATATTCCGGAAGTACTGGTCCCTAGAACAATACCAATTCTATCTTTTGGGTAGCGTGTTTTGAGTTCTTCAATATTAGTTTTAATTTGCTCTGCTGCTGTAAGCAGTATGCGATTATTTCGGGTATATTTTTTTTCACCAAACAGAGGGTTTAGCCATTGGTCTGGGATTTTCGCAGCGATAGTGGTGCCTGAATCTGAGTCAGCTTCTTTATTTAACTCAAAGGTTTGTAAATTTTGTTGGGTATTTGTTCTTAGCCCTTCTGAACAGCTTTTTTTGCCTGCGCCTAGCGCGCATATAATGCCCATTTCGGTTAAGTTAATTTGAGTCATGCGCCTCCCACTCCAAGGTATTTATAGTCAGCTGGTAGCCCCTTTGAATATGATCAAAATGGACTTGTTGTGGCCATTGCTGCAAAGAATCATATTCTATGATAATCAGCCCTTGCTGACCTTGATTAAATGACCGGATTTTACCATGACCATCAGCTTGTTCTTTTATATGGAGTGTCGGGAGTTGTTTTTGTAATGTGCTTTGATTGGAGAAGGTGAGTAAGAAGTCGGCAAGCATAAACTCAGGGCGTAAGTCATCAGGTACAAACGGACGCTTGCTATATTGAATATCCCCTTGTTTAGGCCAGTGGATTGTAAATAGATCAAGCCCTGAAGGACTTAAGCCAACAAAGTTTATTTGTGTTGGTGATATTTCAATATGTATTAATAGCTCGTGCTTATTATTTGCGTGGTGAGCGACAAGCGATTGAGTTAATACACCGTTAGGCAACTCAGGAAAAACAATGTTAAAAAGCTGCCCGTTAGCTATGACTATACTTGAAGGCGCTGTGCCAACATTGGCGCAGCTCACAACAAGAATACAGCTTAAAATAGTCAGTAGCAGCTTTGGCTTGGCTTTATTTAAGGCTGACATGGCTTTACTTAGTGCTCACATAGTTCAACGAGTGTATTAAGGCGCATTTCAGATTTTTCTACAAAGGGGTTGTTTGTGTCCCATGCGTAGCCTGCCAAGATGGAACAAATCATTTTCTTTATCTGATCATCCTGGTTTTTAGCGAATAACACTGTTTGAAATCGCAGGTCATACCAGGCTGTTACAAATGTTCTGAATGTATCTATGCCTTGGTTAAGAGGCATACTGAATTCGGTTTCCCAGTTTACAGACTCTCCCTTCAGCGTACGTACGACTAGAGGTGCGGCTAGTTGAGCTGATTTAAGTGCTATAGTCACTCCTGAAGAAAATACAGGATCAAGAAACTCACCCGCATTACCCAATAAAGCATAATTATCGCCGTAGAGTTGACTTACGTTGGCTGAATAACCTTTTAAACATTGGACAGGGGAACTAAGCTCAGCATTTTTCAATAACTCTCGGATTCTTGGGTTTTGCTGAATAAAATCTAGTAATATTCCTTCTTCGTTGAGGCCTTGTTTGTCTTCAAAGAATTTTGGCTCTCCAACTACACCAGCGCTGGCGATGCCACCTTGAAATGGAATTAGCCAATACCAGATATCCTTGTGCTCAGGGTGAATGCCAATCAATATTTTATTCCGGTCATAATCTGAGCATTCAATATTATCTTTAAAATGAGCAAAATATGAATGTCTTACAGGGAAGTCCGAAGGTGCTTCAAGATCAAGTAACCGAGGCAATACCCGCCCGAACCCACTCGCATCGAGTAGAAATCTACATTCTATGCAATATTCTTCGTTATTTTTTAAATCACGAATATGTATGCGATTCCCGTTCTTTATTTCATCAATGCTGAGTACTTCATGTTGATAACGAATAGGTACGCCTTGAGCCTGGGCTGAATCGGCCAAAATCTTATCGAAGGTGCCTCGCTGAACTTGAAACGTCGACTCTGGGCCATCTGTAAATTTTTCTGAGAAATCAAAGCTGCAGTAGTCATCACCATCTTGAAATGCGGCGCCGTTTTTAAACTGAAAGCCGGCTTTTTTAACATCATCTAGCATGTTTGCTTCTTCGAGGATTGACATGCATTGAGGCAGCAGGCTTTCTCCTATCGAAAAGCGAGGGAAGTTTTGGCGTTCGATGATTATGCAATCAGTATTTTGTTGTGACAAAAGGCTACCAATACAGCTACCCGATGGGCCTGCACCAATAATAACAACATCATGTAATTCCGTTTTCATTGAGATCTCCATAAGAAACGTATTGTAGGGGTAAATATAATAAGCGCGACTATTCCTGACATTACACCGCTACCAAAGCTGGCGACGGCGGGGGTGGCGCTAAATGAAAGCAAACCAAAGGCAAGTAGTGTAGAAATTGATGATAAAAGAATAGCTAAACGAACGCGGTCGCCGCTCAACGGGGAGAGGTAAAATATGATGTAATCTAACCCGAGAGCAATAATGAGTAATGCGGCGAACAAATTAAATATGTTGAGGTATCCCATCCATAAAAAGCTACTGAAAAGTGATGCTGCAATGGCTAGTGCGACTAAGGCGACAGCATATAAAGCGTCTTTAAAATTAAACATCCAGCTAAGATAACAAAGAGCCAAAATTAGAATGCCAGAGAGCAATAGGAGAACGGAGGATCGAATTTCACCTAACACAGAAGAGATATCGTTAGGCTTGTCTATTAGCAGTGGATAGGGTTGCTGCGTAGTTAATTTTTTGACGGACGACCAGTCACTCACTTTTTGCAGTAGATAAATAGCGGCAATATTATCCGAACCGTTTAGTAGTAATTGCTGGGCGCCTGACATGGGTAATTGTTGGGTTATATCGGCTAATGATGCGGTTTGTTTACCTGAGTATAAAAAGCGTGTTGCTTCGGGTTTGTAGTCGAGTAAAGACAGGTACTCTTGTGCAACGTCACTTGCTAATAGCTTATGGATAAGTTTTTGGTTTTCATGTTGCTGATTAGTATCTGGCAGCCATGATGTGAGCGCTAAATAAGCATTAATCTGTTGATTCTGGACAGCCGTATGAAGTTGCTGGTCTAAAAATTGAGTTTTTTCCAGTAGCTGTTGTTCATTGGGTGCTGTTACTAGTAAAAAACCTGACTCCCACTGACTGTGAGTCAACTGGCGGAAGTTTTTCTCTTCTTCAAACAAGGTTTCTGAGGGAGTGATAAGCAGGCGAATATCATCCTTAAAAAGACTTTTGCTTTGCAGTGTTAAGACTAACAAACTGAGCGTTAACAATAATAAAGAAAGAAAAAGTAATTTAGTTTTAGTGATCGCTAAAAAACGAAAAGGGAGATGGTACATAGTAATTAACCAAGCGGCTATGTTACTCATTCTTTCTTGTCGCCAAGGGTGGACGTTAATCACGTAGCGAGTAAATATGTAAGCGCTAAGTAAGCCGAATATCATAAATACGGCCACTTGTTTCAATAAGGGTAATGGCGCTATTGCTAGCAAAGAATAACCTAAAACTGAAGTAATAAGTGACGCACTTAAGGCTTTATGAAATAACGAACTATTTTCTTTAGGACCACTTCTATGAGCAAAGAAATGGAACGTATAATCGATGGAAATACCTACGAGGCTAACGGCAAATACAAAGGTGAGTATGTGGATTTGCTCAAATAGACAGGCAATGGCTGCAAGCCCTGTAAGTATTGAGGAACTCACGCCAAGTACCGATAAAAAAAGAGGAAGAGGGGACTTGAATACCACAATAACCATTAAAATAATGCCAATAAGTGCAGCAAGGCCGTAGCTTGATACTTCGTGTTTTGCTTGCTGCTCAGCAGCGGTACTATGGAAGGCGAAGCCGCTACGGATTATATCTACATTTTGGTGTTTATATTTCTGAGTTACTTTGTTTATAAGTGTATTTATTTGGGTGATCTGATCAACGGTATCACCTGCTTTTAGCGTTCCTGATAACGGCTGGTATATTAGTCCATTTGCCTTAACGTTTTGTGGTGAATTTAGGTTCAACCCCATGCTTTGACTAATATGACGCATGTAGTTTAAGCCAATGAATAGCGGGTCAGTAGTGATGGCCTGTTCAGCTAATTGATTGCCCGGCATAGTAAGTACGCCATAAGTATCGCTAATGAATGCGGTGTTCTGCTCTGCAAGTAGTTGCTCACGTTGTTCGGGGGCCAGAAAATGCCCACTAGAGAAAAAATTAAGAAGTGTTTCGTTGGTGTTGAGTGATTTACTATCGAATTTAATAAAGGGGGCAAGTTTGTTTTTCAGTACATTACTGATGACAATGCTTTCTTGTTCGCTGCTGGCTCCGACTAGAAATGCAATATTACGTTGTAGGCTGTTGTTTTTTTGGTCTAATAATTGGGTTACTTTCTGCGGGTAAGCGGTGTTAGGGATAACGCTTAATATATCGGCTTGCAAAGATACATTTTCAGAAAAGCGCCATGCGGATACTGCACACAGCAAACTGATGACTAAAACCCAAATACTGATGCGAAGTGTAAAGTTCATGGGCTAAACTGTTTGAGAGGCAGTACTGGTTCAGACAGAAGTATTTTCTGTTCGGTGTTTAATGGCTTATTTGATATTTGAGAAAACTCAATATATGTTTGCGTACCCTGAGGCTCAAATAGCCTTGCGCTGGTCAGTTGTTTTTCGCCTTTAAGTACCAGTAATTTGAATATACGCGAGAGTGCTTCATTTTTAGGACTTAGTTGCAGGCTCCATTCATCGTTTGTGATACTGGACTCTATTTCAAATGATTGTTCCAGTACTGTCAGATTACCGGATAAGATAGACAGAAGTGTTGATGCAACGCCTTGTTGTTTCTCTTCAACTAATAAATGTTTCTTGTTTTCGCGAACCTGGTATATCCGGTTATCTAATATAACAATGCTTGAGTCTAATGGTTTTAAGGTATTCCAAATAAGACCATGATCACGTAATAGTGCGAAATCACCCGATGAAATAATGGGCTTTTTTAGTATTTTAAGGTGCTTTGATTGTTTGAAATGACCTTGGGCTATATCACTTTCGGCCAAACTCTGCATTACAGATTGCCATAACTCAGGCTCAGCAGCTTGGGTGATATTAAAGCTAGCTAGCAGTGTGAGGCTGACTACCCATTTTTGGATATTTGTTATCATGGTTTATTAGTCGTTGTTATTGGCTGGAATATAGTCTTTAAGCTTATCTAGTAAAATTTGAGGTGTTTCAAATTGTAGTTCTTTAGTTTCTATATCAACGGCAACTTGTACTGTGTAGCCTTTGGTTAGGCGTTTACCACTTATAATATCTCGTATTTCATAGTTTATTTTTAAGCGCATGTCGTATTCTACTAACGTGGCTGTTACTTCAATTTTTTGTCCGAATTGCGCGCTATTAACATATTGAAGGCGTATATCGGTTACGGGCCAGGCAACCCCGCTTATTTCCATCTGATTGTAGTTGTAGTCTATTTTGTTCAATAGCTCGCAACGGGCCATTTCAAAATATTTTACATAATGTCCATGCCATACAATGCGCATAACATCGACGTCAAAAAAAGGGACATCGATTGTAATGGCCGCACTGACTATTCCTTTAGGCATTAGTAAAGCTCCCAGCGTTGCTCACGAATATACCCAAGGGTTTCTCTTAATACACCTTCCAGAGGGCGGTCAGTAATGACAGGGTCAAAAAATGACAGAACATCCTGATACATTGAAAACATTTCAGGATGAGTATCAGCAAGGTCCATCCCCTGATGCTCAATAGCAATATAACTTGCTTGTACACAGGCTAGTAAACTGGCCGCACATACCTGCTCAGTTAGTTCAAGTACACGAATACAGTCACGGGCGGCAATGGTTCCCATGCTCACTTTGTCTTGATTATGACATTCTGTTGAACGAGAAAAGACACTGGCTGGCATGGTGTTTTTGAGTGCTTCTGCTGTCCATGCGGAAATGGCAATTTGCACGGCTTTAAAGCCATGATTAATGGGTTTTTGGTCGCTTATATCGGCTGATAAATTAGCCGGTAGTCCATGATTAAACTTAGGATCCATCAACAAAGCCATTTGCCTGTCGGTTAAGTCGGCAAGGTTGGCGACACTTGTCTTCATCGTATCCATTGCCATGGCAATATGGCCACCGTAAAAATGCCCTCCATGTAAAATATATTCGCCTTTAGGGTCAATAATAGGGTTGTCGTTTGCGCTGTTAAGCTCATTCTCTATCAGGCTTCTGAACCAAGGTAAGGCATCCATTAAACAGCCTATAACGTGGGGCGCGCAACGAATAGAATAGCGGTCTTGCAGGCGATGTGAGTTGCGGGAATGGTCGTGTTGATTCAGGTCTTCACGAATCCATGTAGCTACTTTTTGTTGACCCGCATGTGGTTTTACAGAAAACAAAATTTCATCAAAATGATGAGAGTTACCCTTACTTGCCCAGCTTACAAAAGAGGTAATACGAGCTGATAACTTAGCAACATACTCTGCACGCTTAAAGGCAAGGCAAGCTATACCTGTCATGACCGCTGTGCCATTCATTATTGCTAAGCCTTCTTTAGGCTTTAAACGTATAGGCGTAATGTTTAACTCTTTAAATATATCTGCAGTAGGGCGCTTTTGTCCTTTATAAATAGCCTCTCGTTCACCTAATAAAACTGATGCAACATAAGATAAAGGCGTAAGATCTCCACTTGCACCGACAGACCCTTCTTCAGGTATGACTGGCATAATATCGTGATTGAGAATGAGCTCTAATTGTTTGAGTAAGCCCCAGCTAACACCAGAATAACCTTGTGCTAGTGAGTTTAGGCGAGTGGCAACAATAGCTCTGGCGGATGATGCATCAAAATACCGACCCATACCACAGCCATGGTATTTAACGAGATGGTGCGGAAGTTCATCAACCAGGTTAAGGGGGACTGTCACATTACAAGAATCACCATAGCCTGTTGTCACACCATAGACAACGCCATCGTCGGCAAGAACACGATCTAGAAAAGCAGACCCTGCTTCAATATTCTTACGGTATTCCGGCTTATTATTGAGTGCAACCGGTGACTTATTTATGGCTATGTTCGCTATATCTTCAATGGATAGTGGCTGTAAACCATAATTTACCTGTGTCATTTCTACTTCCTTTATAGTCTGCTTTTTATCGGCTCACTGCAGATGTGTCTTCAGCCCAAAAATCAAAAAAGTTGAACCACTGTAATGGTGCTTGAGAGCAATGGTGTTCGAGTCGTCCAGCGTAGTTTTGTATACATTGCTGAATTGACTCATCACGTATTTTTCGTGGAAATTTAAGACCTTCTTCTGCAAAGGGCTCTACATATAAATGATAGCCATCTGTTTTATGCAAACAAAAAAGTAGATATACAGGGCACTCCATTAATGATGAAAGTATAAAAGGGCCTGTGGGAAAGTGTGCCTTATCTCCCATAAAATTACAGACTTTGGTCTTCCCTGCAGAGCTTGTTGAGGTTCTGTCACCGACAATAACAAGAAATTCCCCTTGTTCAATGCGCTCTTTTAACATTATAGCCAGGTCAGGGCCCAGCTGGGTGACTTGTATTAAGTTAACATCAACATCTGGGTTTATTTCTTTGAGTAAACGGTTGAAATTGACGGCATGAGCGGTAAAAACCAGTACATTGATGCGTACATTGTAATAACCACTTGAAAGCGCTCTGCAAAGTTCAAGATTACCCAAGTGTGAGCCTATGAATATAGCTCCCTGTTTTCTTTCTATTAAAGATGTAAAGTAATGTCGACCAGATTTCTTTATATCACTTACTTTTAGCTTACCCACCCAGCCATCAATTTTATCTACTGCCGATAGGCTGAATTGGTGAAAGTGCTCAATACCCATTCGGTGATTTGGTTGTTTATGGTGGAGGGCGGCAGGGTAACAGTTTGCAACTCTTTCCAGATATTGTAATGAGGCTTGTCGAGAGGTTTCTGAGCGCCAGTAGTAAAAGGCAACAATCGGGTATAAAACCAGCTTAAGTACATAGCGGCCAAAAAGCGAGTACAAGGCGAGCAGGATTTTGATGCCTATTACACCGCTTCGTTCTTTCATTTTTGACCAGTGTTCAATCTGTGGCATAGTTTAGCGTTTTAGTTTTCTTAATAGTAATTTAGGTAAGCGCAGCAACATGCCAAAAAATAGCAATGTATGCATTTTGCTGATGAGCGCATTGTCAGTAAAAGGCTGGAAATGAGACACACCGTTTTCAGGATAGATTACTTTTGTTGGTGAAAATTTAATGTCGCCGAAATCCCAGAAAAAACGGACTAGTACCTCAATATCATAATCCATTCGTGTACCGAGCTTATATTTCTTGAATAGTGAAATACAAGGCGATACGGGATAAACACGAAATCCGCACATGGAATCCTTTATCGTGAAGGAAAGCGTTTCGATCCATACCCAAACATGCGTTAAATATCGAGCATATAAGCGGAGTTTTGGAACACTATCATCATATACTGGGTAGCCGCTAATGAGTGACTTTGGGTTTGTGCGGGCTATGTCTAACAGGGTTGGGGCATCTTGAATACTGTGTTGCCCGTCAGAGTCAATTTGTAACGCGTGAGTGAAGCTATGTTCATGGGCTGTTTTTATTCCAGCCATTACTGCTGCACCTTTCCCCTGATTTTTAACTAGTGTGGTTAGGTAGGTGTTAGGGGTCTGTTCAATGATTCCTGCAATACTGTTTTTGGTTTCAGAATCACTGCCATCATCAACGATCACAATAGGCAGTTGCAAAAATTGCAACTGTTTAACTACGAGCTTAAGTGTGCTGCCATGATTATAGCAGGGGATGATAATGCAGGGGGTAAAGTGTGCCATTAGTCAAAAATAATCCTGCCGGAGGCGTGGCTACCTAATGCTGAGCTGTAGTTGAACCGAAACTGTTTTTCTTTATTTTCTGATTTTTCTAACATCAGTTCTATTGTTTGATTAGGGGTGGTTATCTGTTGGAATTTCAAAATACTTACTTTGTTAAAGCATAACTCAGGTGCATTAAAATAAGATTTTATCCATTTAATAGCCCAGTGTAATTGAACGATGCCGGGTAAAATTGGGTTTCCGGGAAAGTGGCCTTTAAAATAAAATAAATCTTCGGGTATTTTGAGTGTTAGCCTTACCGTATCGTTATCACATTCCGCGTGGGTAACATGAGGAAACAGTACTTTTTCTGTAGAGGTATTCATGGCTGCTTGCTTATTTTGTTCTTGAATAAACCCAGCAGTACTTGCTGAGAAAGTTTACCTTGCTCATTATAAGGTATTTGGTCGGTATAGCGCCACTTCCGAGGTAAAACTATAGCCTCAAATTTATTCATCATATGAGCTCTGAATAAGCGGTTGAGTGCTAGTTTTCCTAGTTTTTTCAGCGCTAACTGCCCTTGCTGGTTTAA
>JQIA01000479.1_pt1 | contig 20099 bp, 22 predicted proteins | sample 811431 | NCBI WGS metagenome assembly JQIA01 (sample SAMN02998118, study PRJNA258478) | marine sediment metagenome | biome: marine; feature: seafloor; material: sediment; isolation source: oil-polluted sediment collected from 3 locations (0.5 km, 0.7 km and 0.9 km)... | place: USA: Gulf of Mexico ...
ATTAATTGTAAAGACTGTACAGCCTTACTTATTCTGGGGTTGGTAACTCCAAAAGCAGGTCTAAATAAATTCATTTTTAGTCCTACTAAATCTTCTACAATAGCTTGGGTTTTCTTTAAATCTGAAATAACTTCATTCGTTTTTAAAAACCCCATATTGTTAGAATGCGAATAGGTATGATTCCCTATGGTATGTCCTTGTAGTATGATATCCTTCAGTATTTCCTGTTGGCCTTCTATTTGTTTTCCTATTAAAAAAAAAGTGGCTTTAGAATCATATTCCTTTAAGAGCTTCAACACTTTGGGTGTAAATTCAGGATGAATCCCATCATCGAAAGTTATAGCAATTGCATTTTCGTTTATTTGGTAATTATGGTGTTTTGCCTTTAAAAAATAATTCCATCGAATATGAAAAGAGCCAATAGCAGTTAGTATTAACCATATTACTTCAAGAAATATAAACCATAAAAAAGAAATTGAAAACATTACTTTTAGCAGTATAAATACCAGTAAAAGAAAAACTGTAATTCTATTTACATTTTTATAAGTTAACATGATTTCAGTAAAACAAAACTATGATTTTCGCCTCGATACTGATTGTAAAGTACTACATTTTTAATGGAAACCGATTGAATTTCATTTAACTGAATATTCTCAGGAACCTCTTGACTTTTAATCAAAGTACAAGCCGTCCACATTCCAAAAGCAGAGGCTGTATTATACTCTCCAGAAAAATGTTTGTAATACACCTGTGTGGTATTTACTAAAAGGGTGTTTTGTAATTCAGTATAATACGAATCATAATCCACATCTCCATTTAATCCTAATACAACGACATCAATATCTGAAATAGTAAGATTATTATCCTTCAGAAAAACTTCTAATTTTTGTGCAACTTCGGTTTGGGCAAGCTTATTAAAAATAACAACATCTCTTAATTGTGCATAACAATTGTCCTTCTTTTTATCTTCCAAAACAAAAAACTGAGAACCTTCACTATATATGGCACCTTTAGTTTTAGATATTAAAAGACTATTTCTCAAGGTCTCTTCCTCTTTTACATGTCCAACTAACTTATGTAAATCTGTAGTATATGGACCAATTTCATCGACGCCACCTACTAAAACATTTTGTTCCCCTTCATCAAACATCATCATAGCATCTATCAATGACGTTTCAAAAGATGTTGCGTCATGAACATAAGTAACATTATATGCCTTACACCCTAATCCTAAGGCAATTTGTGCACCCACTGTATTATGTGTAGACTGTATAAATGCTGTAGGTGTTAAAAACTGCTCTTCATTATCGATGATGTTTTTCAGAAATTTTTCAGAATCTCTTAAACATCCCATTCCTGAGCCTGTTATAATTGCTTCTGGAATTTCTACATTTGCTTTTTGTAAAGCAATAGAGGAAGCTACTACTCCCATTTTTACCCCAACAGACATTCTACGGATCATTGTTGGTTTAATATATTTTTTATAATCGGGTTTTTGAAGAGGAACAACATTCTCGGTTAAAGCCTCAAAATTTTCTAATCCAGATGAATTATCTGAATTGTCTTGGGCAGAAACACAACCTATACCGTTTATATAATAGTTCCCCATAATTCTATTTTGAAAAAATTAAAGTGGAACAATTTCCTCCAAATCCGAATGAATTTGAAAGCACATGTTGAAGCTCTTTTTGAAGAACTTCGGTTTCTGGAATGATATTAGTCTCTTTAATGGGGGTTTCAAAATTTAGGTTTGGAAACACCAAATTGTTTTGTAATGCCAAAACAGAATACACTGCTTCAATTGCCGCTGCTGCAGCTAAAGTATGACCTGTATATGCTTTTGTAGAACTAACTTTTGGCAAATCATCTCCAAATACTCTACGAATCGCAGCACTTTCAGATGCATCGTTGTTTTCAGTGGCGGTTCCATGTGCATTAATATAATCTATATCCCTTGAACCTAAACCAGCAACTTTTAAGGCCTTTTTCATCGCTAATGTAGCTCCTTCCCCATCTACAGATGAAGCTGTTTGATGAAAAGCATCATTAGCATTGGCATATCCCGAAACATAGCCTAGCACTTCCTTATTATCTGCCTTAACACAGGTATCAGATTCTAAAACTAAAAATGCAGCAGCTTCCCCTAGATTTAACCCAGTCCTATCAGCATCAAATGGCTTGCAATTAGTTTCCGATAAAATCATTAATGTTTTAAAACCATTGATGGTAAATTTCGATAAACAATCTGCTCCACCAACAATCACTCGGTCTAATTTTCCAGCTTTAATCATTCTTGCACCTAACATAATAGAATTTGCCGCAGAAGAACAAGCGGTACTTATTGTAGATACAAATCCTGTGATTCCTAAACTATTTGCAATCTTAGTGGAAGAATTTCCAGCCGAATGACTCTCTATATATTTTCGGTTTTTCTCTTCTTCAAATTGGGAATAAAAAAACTTTTCAGTAAGATCCATACCACCAACACTAGTGGCCGAAATTAATCCGGTATTATAGGAGTTGACATCCCTAATACCAGCATTTTTTAAGGCTTCTTTTGCAGCAATTTCAGCTAATAATGCAGTTCTAGAATAATTGTTTGAGGAAGGTAGATTTAATAAGTCGCTAAGGTTTTCGTTGGAAATTTTAATTTCACCAACTTTAATATGGTCTTTATGAATAGTCGAAATACCATCAATTCTAGAAATTCCAGGAGTTTTTTGTACTAGAGATTGATAATTTTCTTCCACTGTATTACCAATAGAAGAAATAATCCCCATTCCCGTTATAGCTACTCCTTTTCCCATTTAATAAAAGTACACTTATTTAGTTCTATGCTCTGTAATGTATGCAGCCATTATTTCGATAGATTCAAATATTTTCTTACCTTCTTTAGGGTCGGTTAATCTAATTCCGTAGTCTTTATCTAGCATTACGATTAGCTCTAATGCATCTATAGAATCTAAACCTAGACCATCACCAAAAAGAGAATCATCGTCTTTAATTTCATCAACATTTACGTCTTCCAGGTTTAATAATTCAATAATATTATTCTTTAATTCTAATTTTAAATCGTCCATTTTAATTGGTATATAATTGTTTTAGATTTTTTTCTGTATGTTCTATTGTCCCATTTTGAGATACCAAATATAAAAAAGCTTCGTAAGAATCTTTATCTATATTCACCCAGCCTGCCAAAACAGCTTCACTTTTATTATTCTGAATGAGAATGTTTTCATAATTATAATGAAAATTAGCATTGTAATTTTCAAAAACAAAAAAGCCATTTTCACTTTTTAATTGATGTCGTATACTTATTTCTCCAATTCCAATATTGGGCAAAGTATACACAAATACTACAGGACTTGGATAATAATTCTCTTTATCATTTATAGAATCTTGATGCTTTCTATCGGTATCTAAACTAGAGGCGTTATTTGAAAGTATGATTGCAATATTTTTTTGTGTTTCTTCTTTTAATAGTATCTCTGCAGACAAAAAAGCCAATTTACTTAAAGCATCCATTTTAAAAAACTTGGAATACTTAGGCTCTAAATATTGATAAATACTTTTTAAAAAAGACTTAATATCCTCTGAACTTTCTTCAAAAATCAAGTTTCCATTCAAGGTAACCTTGTTGTTTTTTATACTACAATAATTTTCTATGTATACTTTTTTTTTCAAAAGGATTATTTCTTTTTACAAACCAAAATAGTGTGATTCTCTCCAATTTGGTTGATATCCTCAACTAAATACAATCCTGCTTTATCTATAAGGTCCATAAATTCGGTTGCTTTATACATCTTACTATTCCCATTTGCCATTGCTGTAAAATAAAGGGATGTTGCTTCTAATATAAACTTCGCGTTATCAAACTTCTGACGATCGGTAAAAGTTTCCATAATAAACAACTCCGAATTTTTGGTCATTGAATTTGCACAGGTAGCTAAGATTTTAACGATTTCATCTTTCGAAAAACAATCTAAAAACTGACTCATCCAAATAATATCTGCACCAGTTGGTATTTGTGGGTTTTCAGATAACCAATCTATTTCGTAACCTTCAATTCTGTTTTCAAAACCGTTCTTTTTCGCATTTGCTAAAGCGACATTAAGTTGTCCCGGAAGGTCAACCATCGTTACATTAACATCTTCATTGAAATTACAACAGCTGATAGCGAATTTCCCAGTATTTGCGCCTACATCAAATATTCTTTTAGGGTTTCTTTTAAAAACAACTTCCAAAGCATCGTTAAACACATAGTCTGAATAATGATGATCGAACTCAAACCAAGATTTATTTTGTTCTGGGGTTAATTTTGAAAGCCCTTCATAGATAGTTGGCCAATCTCCTAATTCCTTTAAACCCTCCGCTTTTCCGTTTATAATAGAATCGTTTAAATGATACAATCCTTTATAACAGATATCATTATTGAAGTTGATATTTACATTTACTGTTTTATCGAAAGTCAAGAAATACCCTGTTTTAGTTAACTCATATTTATTATTTTTATCTAAACTAACAATATCTGAGCTTTCTGCAATTTCTAATAAAACTCCAACACCATACTCACTCACAGAAGTCCCCTCAGCAATTTCTTTTAAAGTCGCTCCGTCTTTACAATTAAAAATATAGCTTAAAATTCCCAGTTTTCTTAAAGATATACTTGCTTGAAAAATATATGGTGCAAAAGCAATTTTTTGAGCTTCTTGCAATGCTTCAACTGCTCTTATTGGTTTTTTTGACATGGTTAAGTTTTGATCTAAATTTTGATTTTGCAAATTTACTATAAGTATTCCTTTCTTTTCTGTAATAAGCCAATTAATCGGCTATATTCCTGAAAATTACAGCGGTATTACAACCTCCAAATCCAGAAGCTGTTTTTAAAAATACTTGCAATTCTCTTGTTTCTGTTTTCTCAATTACATTAATGGGTTGAGAAACTCCTAATTCATCAAAACCCTTAGATGCAATTAGTGTACTATTTTTCAGCGATTCAATTCCCATTATCGTTTCTAATAAACCCGAAGCTCCTAAGGTATGCCCATAATATCCCTTTAAACTATTAATAGGGGTATGCAACATATTTAATCTACCAAATGCCATCGATTCCATCTCATCGTTATAATTGGTTGCTGTACCATGCGCCGAAACATAATCTATATCCTCACTTTTTACATTTGCTTCTTTCAATGCCGATTGTACACTTAAAAACAATCCTTCTCCAGTTCGGGAAGGTCCAGAAATATGATTGGCATCATTACAAGATCCTGCTCCAATAACCTGAACAGCATCTTTACTTTTTTCTAAAGAAACTATAACACTTGCCACAGCTTCACCTAATGTGATTCCTTTTCTGTTTATTGAAAAGGGTTTGCAAGGTTCGTCACTTATGGCTTGAAAAGAAGTGAATCCTGAAAGAATAAACTCTGAAACTAAATCACCACTTACAATTATAACATCGTCATACATTCCTTCTTTTACAAGACGTTGTGCAACAGCTACTGCTAGTATCCCAGAAACACAAGCATTAGAAAGAACTATTGCTTCATTTCTAATATGAAAAAAATGTTGAATTTGTTTTCCTAATTCTGGCAAATATGCCCTGTTTTTATCTTTATAAAAACTCGATTTTGGAGATAACACATCCACATTACCTTTTGTTGTAGCTATAATTAAGCCGGTTCTTTGAGTGATTTTAAGATTAGATTCTTTTAGAATGACATGCATCGAAAGCAGCATCATTTTTTCAAGAGTTGTATAAAGAGTTATATCTCCAATTTTCGCAAATTCTTTATTTAATAATTCTTTATCTACTTGGGAGCTATGATATACACCACCATTATCTCTTTGAAATTTTTGAATTCCGGATTCTTCATTTTTTAAGTGATCAAAATTTTCTTTACTAGAAAAACCCAATGAAGAAATTACATTATGATGTGTTATAAAAGCCTCTCTCATTTTCTACTTCAATAATCCAACCTTCTTTTTCCAAGCTTCAAAAAATGGGGGAAGATGTAAAAATAAATTATCATCGTTACCTAGAAAAACCTGCGTAGTCTTACCCGTGCACACTACTTGATTCTTCTCATTATAAATTTCATATTTAAACACCATTTTTGCTGCTGGAGAATCTATAAAGATTGTTTTTATAGTTGCTACTTCACCAAATCGTAATGGATGTTTATGTTCACTGCTCGACTTTACGATTGGAGATGTAAATCCGTTTTGTTTTTGGTCTAAATATGAAATCCCATGATGCCGACCAAAAGCTTCTCTTCCATCTTCAAAATACTGAATATAATTACCATGCCATACAATACCCATAGGGTCTGTTTCAACAAATCGCACTCTAATCTGACTTGTAAAACTTATTTCTTTATTTATTTTAGACTGCATTTTTCTTGTTATTAAAGGCTATAGAGATTAATGTGGTTATTAAAAAAAACAAAAATAACAAACCTAATTCAGGTAAGATTTCTAGAAAACCAACATTCCTTAAAAATACATCATAAAAAGCATTTAAACCCCAATTCATAGGGGATAAATTAGAAAGAATTTGCATAAAACTTGGCATCATAAAAACGGGAACCCAAACTCCTCCTAATGCAGCTAACACCACTACAAATGTGGCCCCAAAAGGAGCTGCTTGTTCTTGTGAGTTTGCAATCGTCCCTAATAACAACCCCAAACCAACAGCTGCTAGTCCAGCAAAAAATGCAACTATAAATAGTAAAATTATTTTCCCAGAAACATCTAAAGTTGGCAAGCCAAGAGCAGGAAATAAATAAACTCCAATTAATAACATAAAGACAAATTGGATTAAACAAACACCAGAAAAAACTATTGTTTTACCCCCTAATACTGTTGCATATGAAACCGGATGTGTTCTTAATCGCACAAAAGTACCTTGACTTTTTTCCTTTACCATATTGATAGATAAAGGAACGATAATAAAAAATATAGCAAACAAAGTCCAAGCTGGCACATTATGTTGAGCGGAGTTTGGAAGTATCTCCTGGTCATTTAGTTTAGGAACAATCTCTTTAAAACTGATAAAATTTTCTGAATCAAAAGAAAATTGAGACTCTTCATCAGACAATTGTTCCTGGAAAGCTTTATAAATGGAACGAGTTTCTATTTTTGAAATCATTTGATCTATCCCACTTTTAATAGATTCTTTAAAAGCATACTGAATCGCTGGATCGAAATAAAGTCGAACTTCTTTTGGAGTTATTTCAACAATATCTTTAGTTCCTTCCTCTTCTTCAAAACCAAATTCAGACAAAACACTATCAACATTCTGATTTATTTTAAGCTCTAGGTCTTTTGAAAGGTTTTCTGGGATTATAATCGCCAATTGGAATTCCCCTTTAAAAACTAAGTCTCTAGCTTCCTCTTCACTCTCTTTTATAATTATATCAAAGGTGTTTTGACTTACAATTCCTTCAAAAATATTTTCAGAAATATAACCTTTATCCTTATCTACAATTAGGACAGGAATTTTAGATTTACTTATACTTTTAAAAGAACTGTCTTGTATTAAGGTTATCGTGATAATGAGAATTATTGGCATTACAAATAATATCGTAAGACCCCCTAAATCTCTAATGAGCAATAAAAACTCCTTGTATATAGATGCCCACAGTTTATGCATAATCTCGAAGTTCTTTTCCTGTAAATACAATAAACACCTCTTCCAAATTGTGAGTGTTTTTACAAGATTCAATTAAATCCTTTGGCTTCCCTTTTACCAAAATACTACCATTATCAATTATAGCTACCCTTGTGCAAAAATGTTCTGCTTCATTTAAATGGTGTGAGGTATATAAAATCGTTGTTCCTTTTTGGTTCAATTCTTTTAAATGGTCGATAATCACATTTTTAGATTGCACATCTACTCCAACAGTAGGCTCATCTAAAAATAATATTTTGGGCTGGTGTAAAATACTTGCAATTAAATTTACACGACGTTTCATCCCTCCAGAAAAAAATTCAATTTTTTTATTTGAAAAACTAGTCAGTCCAAATTTCTCGAGATACTCATATATTTTATCATTCAACTTTTTCCCTTTCAACCCATACATGCTTCCAAAATAAAACAAATTCTCGTAGGCAGTTAAAGATGGATAAAGAGAATATTCTTGTGGCACAATTCCAATTAATTGTTTTAATTCTCTTTTATTGTTGGCATAATTAAGGTTATTGATAGTAAAAGAACCGGACGTTGGTTTAATCAAAGAACACAACATAGAAATTAGGGTTGTTTTTCCAGCTCCGTTAGGACCTAAAATACCAAATATTTCTCCTTCTTCAATATTCAAATCTAGGTTGAATACTGAAAAATCATCAGCACCTTTATACTTTTTTGAAAGTTGTTGGATATGGATCATAAAAAGCTATTTAATGGCTTTTTTAAGTTTTGTGAAAAATACTTTTTCTCTATCTGCTATATGGTCTAGTTGAGCAGCAACAGATTCATAAGAATCTTGTAGCGCCTTTCTGTTTTTATAGATTCTGGAAGCGTTCAATGCAAAATCTCTCCATAAATCACCTATTTCAGTCATTTCTTTAGACAATACTTTTAGCTTTTCATTGGCTAATATTTCACTAGATTCTTGTAAAAATGCCGCAAAAATATATCTAAAGCCTCCTCCACCAGTTCCAATCTCCTCTTGCATTCTAACGATTTGCCCTAAGTAATGATTGGCTTTTTTTACTCCGTGTTTCTTAGGCCATTTACGAATAAGGTTTGCAACCAATTTAATTCCTCTAACTCCTAAAATTGGTATTGGAGCTAGCATATCTTTACAAGTGTGATTAATTCCTTTTATAATTGCATTTTTTAAATCCAATTCCTCAGGAAAGTCAATAGGGTAATAGATATGTCCTTTGGGAGCAAAAGCACCTTTAGCAAAACGAACCTTTTCTAATTCTTTATCTGTAAGTGACGTTACCTCTTCCATAACAGGATCACTAATTAGATAGGAAGTATCATCTTTGCCATAAACCACAAGGTTGTGTGCATTAAAGTGAAAACGATACTCATCTGGAAAATAGGTTAAATTATAAACTCCTACTTGAAGCCCAACAGGATTATTATTTTTTAAATTCTCATCTAATCTTGCTTTAGCTTCTTTTGGGTTTTTAAATTTCTCCTTTTTAATTTTAACACCAACTCTCTTTGCAAATTTTTTAAAAATCATTCCCGGCATTACTCTATAGGTAATTGCGGGAGCATGATTTATCTTTAAAAAAGGAATATAACAATATAAAAGACCTGACCCTATACCAAAAACTAAAGGTTCACTTACTGGAAAACCATTATGGTTCATCAAGTTTGAAATCACTCCATTTTCGCAATGTGCGGTTTGTTTATGTGTAAAATCTATCGTCATCTACCGCTCTTTTATCTGTTGTAAATCGTTTACTGAAATCTCAAAAACTTTAGCATATTTTTCTAGTGTACTAGTCTTAAGGTTTTTAAATACTGAAGGTTTAAAATGTCGTTTTACTCGCCACTTCCATATCCCAACATAACTTGATAAAATAGAAAGATCCATTTTATGCAATTCCATGTAATATTCTATCGGACTGGTTTGGTTAGCAATAACTTTTTGTCTTGCAACCTCAACACGTTCATTAATATCCAGAATAGCATTATCTAAAGCAATTGTTTTAGGATCCCAACCTGTACTTTGGGCGGTTATATAGTTTCCTTCATCATCTACAGCATAACATAATTCTTTAAAATCGGCAGATTCTAAATTACTCCTATCCTGTGGAATTTCTTCTTTTTTCAAAACTATACTTCGTGAATTATAAAATTAAATGTACAATCTACAATTAATTTTTCCTTTATAAAAGTGCTGCATTTTATATTACAAATACACATGGTATCTGTATCTAATCTCGATATTAAGGTAGCTTTTGTGGTTAGGTATTCTCCAATTTTTGGCAATTGAAATATCTCTACTTTTCTAATTGCATTAATATAACCAATTAAATTGTTGCTTTCACCAGTGACATCATCTTCTGAAAAAAAACCTTGCCCAACAATTGCAGTAGAGGTTTGGGCTGCATTTTCAATAAGCCCCGCAGCTGACAAAAATCCGTTTTCAATAAAAATGCAACTCTCTACAATTGGTAATCCTGAAGCAACAGTTTCTTCATCAATAAAAAGCAAATCTTTTACCATCAACATTGCTCCTCTATGAGGTAAAAAATCTTTAAAATTCTTATTTTCTAGGTTTCTTTTCATCTAAACAGTTAAGCTAGTACTGTTTTCATTTCGCTAGAAGCAATTATTTTACCATTGCATTCTACTTTCGAATTTACTAAAGTTACCCCCATTATTTCATGAAGTATATTTACCGTAGTGACCAACTCCTCTCCAACCTCAGGCAATTCAATAATTTCCACTTTTTTTATTGCACCGATATAACCTGTTGGTGCTTCTTCATTTTTTAAATAATACTGATATCCTGTAAACAAGGCAACGGTTTGTGCCATATTTTCAATTAGTCCAGAAGTAGTGAAAAATGATTGAAAAGAAAAAATATTATCATTGGATGGACTAAATCCTGAAACCAATTTATTTTCTGAAAAATAAAAAAGTTTATCCACCATTACAAAAGGATATTTTTGAGGGATTAGGTTCTGAACAAAATCCTTGTTGGTTAATGGTGCTTTTAATAAGTTCATTTAGCATACGGTTAAATATGCATAGGAATAAGAGAAACGAGCACTTTCTGGAACAGACAATAAAATTTTATCCCCTTTTTTTAATTTACCAGAGGCTACTAATTCTTCCAACATAATATAAATAGAAGCAGAACCAATATTCCCAACACTACTAAGGTTCATAAACCAATTTTCCCATGGTATAGACACTCCTTGCGCCACCATTTCATCGTATAATCTTTCTCTAAAATAATACGAGGAAATATGAGGTAAATAATAAGTAATATCTTCTGGTTTTACCTGATGCTTCTCAATTGCACTTTTTAAGCTTTCTACTCCTTTATTAAGAATGTTTTCACTTAATATTTTAACGTCTTGTTTTACTGAAAATATGGACTTATCATTCCATTCATCTGAAGGGTAATCACTCCAAGCCTTCATACTCCCATCTTCCAATTTATCCCCACCAGCATACATACAAGTTTCTAGTTCGAATGCATAGGAATACCCTTCCATCCATTCAATTTTTAATGGCGTTTTTCCATTGGGTAGCTTCTCTAATAAAAAAGCTCCGGCACCATCTGAAAGCATCCATCGTAAAAATTCTTTTCTAAATGCTAAAATGGGTGCTTCTTTTAATTCTTTTAAATGAAGAATTTCTTCTTTATAAATATCCGCTTTTAACCAAGAAGATAATCGCTCTGAGCCTGTACAAATTGCGTTATTTACTTGATCGGACTTTACAGCCATAAAACCATATTTTAAAGCATTCATTCCAGAACAACAAGCTCCTGTAGGAGAGTTAACTTCCAAATTTCTGTTTTTTAAATAGCCATGAACCATAGAGGCATGAGATGGAAGCATTTGATCGGGACTAGAAGTCCCACAAGACAATAATTCTATATCGTTTTTTGAAAAATTTTCATCGCATAATACATCAATAGCTTCTTTTACCAATTGTGCATTATTATGAGTTACCTTTCCCTCATCGTCTATTGCGTAATATCTCGTTTTAATTTTATTGTTGCGTAAAACAATTCGTCTTGCTTTAGAGGCATTTCCATTTATTACACCTAGTTTATCTTCCATTTGATCATTATCAATAGGTTTATTAGGCAAATATTTAGATAATCTTGTAATGTAAACGTCGTTCATTAATCCTTCTTTATCTGTACAGATGAATAATATTTTTTATCGCTTATTCTTTTCCTTGTAAATGGAATGAAAGTCAACAAAAATAATAAAAATACAATTGGTGCTATCAACCAAATTGCAATCATTAAATATATGCTAAATAATTTAATATATGGCTGTCGTTCCTTGCTATTAGGTTTCCCTTTTGAAAAAATAAAACGAGCCCATTTCCCAAATAAAATATTAGCTCTTTTATCCATTACAATTAAAAAGGGCTTTATCTTAACTGCCTTTTTTTCAAGTAATTGATTTTGCAATTCATCATATTTAGAGCTTAAAATGTTTTTTAAAATTATTGGACCAAATTTTGAAGATTCTTTAATATCCTTATCAGAAACTCCTGGTTTTGGGAAAATTCCCAAATATTTTGTTTTTAAACCTGTCATCATCCAATGGACAATAGTAATCACACTTATATGATTGATATGTCTATCCACTAAAGCAATATTACCTACTAGGCTTGCATTATTGTTCTTTAATAGTTTTTTTATTTTTTCTTGAGCCATAATCCACATATTTCTACTTCCATTAACTGTAATTATAGGAGTATTATCTAATAATGGCCTTGCGACATCATTTTTTAAGAATGAATTAATGGGTATGGATGGGGATAAATACCACACTTGATAAGATAAAATTATTAAGTCGTATTTTTCGTGTAATAAAGGATTTTCTAAGTCTACTAATTCCGTAGTAATCTGTAAAAAGGTTTCAGGAAAAGCATTAAAAAACGCTTTCTTGTTCCATGGAAAGGGAAAGTTCTTTTTTAATTTAATTTCATAATAGGACAAATCAACTTCAACAGAATCTTCTAATTCTTGTGTAATATTTTTAGAAATATCTAATAACTGTCCAGATTGTGTATAATAAATTACAAGTACTTTCTTCAAAATAATATTATTTTATATCTCTCCAAAAATCGAAATAATTAAACCATTGATAGGGATATCTTTTTAAAATCCGTTCGATACTTTCGGTATATTTTTTTAATAAATCTTGAGCATCTCTATCTTTAAAGATAGCCTCTTCAGCAAAGAAATGATAATGCTTAGGGGTTTCCTTCATAATATACAAAAATATTACAGGTACTTTTAATCGAGAGCCCAAAAGAAATGCTCCAGCAGGAAAATTAGCTTCTTTTCCCAGTAGTTTTTCTGTTAAATATTTATTTCCTTCAAAGTAACGATCCCCTGTAAAACAAATCAACTCATTATTGCTTAATGCCTTATTCATTTCAAAAACATGGGACATATCATCTTTGATGATGATAAATTTCATATTAGACTTTAAGGAAATACTGTCTAGATAATTTTTTATAGCCTGATGTTCATTGTCTGTAGTTACTAAATTTATCTGAGTAGAGAATTCATCTACTCTAGAAAAAAAATATTCTGCAATTTCAAAATTACCAATATGTGCACTAATCAGAATCCCTCCTTTTTTCTCTTTTAGAATATTCTTTAAACTACTTTCGCCTTCAAAATTATAAGTAAATTTATCTTTTAAACCAGATGCAATTGCAAACTTATCTATTATAGTTTTACCAAAACTATAATAGCTTTTATATACTTTAAAAAAACTGTTAATCTTAGAATGTCCAAGCCTTTTATTAAAATAATAAAAACTGGCTTTTGTACCGTTTACGGAGAAAAAAAGAAAGTAAAACGCAACAAAATATAGGATAAAATAGGCAGATCGGATGCCAAAATTTTGAATAAAAAAAATAAATATTTTATAGCCTAAAACAACTCCTCTAGACTTGCCATCCCATTGAGCCATTTTTTAATATTTATTTTATTTTTCTTTCTAGAAGGTCGTAAAAATTTTGAAGGGTTACAATATCAATGAAATCTTCAGCATCAAGTTTAACATTAAAGTTAAATTCAACCGAAACTACTAAATCTACATAGTCTAAACTATCTAATTCTAAAGTTTCTTTTAAATCAGCTTCTGGACTAATGTCATCTTCATCTACTTCAAATTCATCTATAAGAAAATCATTTGTCTTAATAATAATATCTTCTTTAGTCATCGTCTCCAAGTTGCTCATTTTTAGTGTTGTAGTTTCTTAATAATTAATGCTGAGTTTGTACCCCCAAACCCGAAAGAATTCGACAAAAATACGTCAATTTTTTTATTTAAAGTTTTGTTAATCAAATTTAATTTTGAGGCGCTTTCATCTGGATTTTCTAAATTAATATTAGGCGCAATAAAGGAATGCTCCATCATTAACATAGAATATATCACTTCACTAGCGCCAGCCATCCAGCATTCATGTCCCGTCATAGATTTTGTAGAACTTACGGGTGTTTTACACGAACCGAAAACATCAAATATTGCCTTGGCTTCATTAGCATCACCTATTGGTGTTGATGTTGCATGAGCATTTATGTAATCTATAGTTTCAGGTGACATATTTGCTTGATCCAATGCTTTTTGCATCGCTTTTGCAGGCCCCTTTGAATTAGGGGTAGAAATATGATCTCCATTAGATGAAAATCCATAACCAATAATTTCACCTAAAATTGGAGCCCCTCGCTTTACAGCAGACTCATAACTTTCTACAATTAATGTTGCACCACCTCCACTTGGCACTAATCCATCTCTATCTTTATCGAAAGGGCGAGAAGCCTTCGTAGGATTATCAGTGTTTACCGAAAACACCCCCAAACCATCAAAACTTGCCATTCCAAATTTGTTGATCTCTTGAGCACCTCCACAGATTACACAATCTTGCAATCCACTTTTTATTAACTGATATGCCATACCTATGGAATGAGATCCACTTGCACATGCTGCACTTATGGTAAAATTAACTCCCGTTAATTTAAAAATAGTGGATAAATTCATGGTAACGGTAGAATTCATAGCCTTAAAAATAGCTCCAGAACCAACTAAGGTAGTGTCTTTTTTATCTCTTATTTTATCTACAGATTCTATTACAGATTTTGATGTACTATCATTTCCATAGATTATTCCCACCTCATTGGCGTCTATATATTCTTGATTTATTTTAGCATTATTTAAGGCTTCAATAGTAGCAACATAGGCATAAGTAGACTCTTCGCCCATACTAATCCTTTGTCTTCTGTGTAGCTCTTTTTTAAGAGTCAAGGGCTCCACCATTCCTGTTAAGCAAGACCGAAAACCAAAGGTCTCTCTATCTTTATCATAAACAATTCCAGATTTTCCTTCTTGTAAGGATTTTTTTACTTCATCAAGGTTTTTACCAATACAAGAGTAAATCCCCATTCCCGTTATTACAACTCTCCTCATCTGCTAAAAGTAATTTTATGAATAAATTCCGCCGTTAATATTAATAACTTCTCCCGTTATGTACGATGATTTATCTGACGCCAAGAAAGAAACCAAATGCGCTACTTCTTCAGCTTTACCAAAACGATTTACTGGAATCATTTTTTTAAGTTCTTTTTCATCTAAGTCACTTGTCATATCTGATACTATAAACCCAGGAGCAACTGCATTAACTGTAATTTTACGCTTGGCAACTTCTTGAGCCAATGCCTTGGTTGCTGCTATTACAGCACCTTTTGCAGCTGAATAATTAGTTTGACCTGCAGTTCCTTTTAATCCAGAAACCGAAACCATATTAATGATGCGTCCGTATCTATTAACCAATAATTTCTGAATTAAATGATTGGTCACATTAAAGAATCCATTTAAACTAGTATCAATGACATTTTTCCAATCCTCCCTTTTCATCCACATAAACAAATTGTCCTTGGTGATTCCCGCATTATTAACAATCACTTCTATAATTGCATCCTTATGATTATCATGCCAATTATCTAACACCGTAGCAACCTGTTCTGCATTGGCAACATCAAACTGTAATAGCTCTCCATCTCCTCCTAATACTTTCACTTTCTCTAAAGTAGCTTCAGCTGCTACTTTATTTCCTCTATAATTTATTAGCAATTTATAATTTGAATCTTTTGCTAATTGAAGACAAATTGCGCTTCCAATACCCCTAGACCCTCCTGTTACTAGAGCGTATTTAATTTTTTCTACTTTTTCTTTCATCAACTATTCTACCTAATCTATTTTTATTTTGAAAACAACTCTGCACGTTCATACCATTTCCCGTCTAACAATTCTCCTTCAGCATTAATATAACCCCATTTCTTTTTTGCAGAAACTCTAGCCAAGCCATTATGGAATCCTTTTATGTTATTTTTAGAAAACATAGAAAACCCTTTGGCTGTAATCTCATAGCCCTCTTCAATTTTCATAGTACCGCTTTCATCTATAAATCCCCATAATTTTTTTCCTTTCACTGGAGCTAATCCATTTTCTGCAAAAACCTCAGCATCTTTATAGGATTCAGGTATTTCCATTTCCCCTTCTTCATTTATATAACCCCAAAGCTTTCCTTTCATTGCTGGCGCTAAGCCATCTCTAAATGCTTTTACTTTTATATATTCTGGTTGTATTACCCATTCTGCTTTTGCATTTACAAAGCCCCATAATTTATCTTTACGCGCATAGGTTAAGTGTTCTCTATAATGAAAATCAGAAATTTTATTGATCTCTGAATTTTCATGAAATTCATTATTCGAAATCACACCATAAGTTTCTCCTTTTTTTGCCCAAATTCCTATAGAACTATAATCGCCAATTCCTTCAAAATTTAAATTAACTATTACTTTTCCTGAAGTATCAATCATTCCCCACTTATCATTATTTCTAACCTTAGCATGCCCGTTTCTGAATTTTTTAATTACATCGTAAGTGGGCTTTAATATCACTTTCCCATCGGTTCCTATCAAGCCTATTTTCTTTTCAACTTTAAAAAATGCAACACCATCGTTAAAATCAAAAACTTTTTCAGTTGCAGGAATTTCTAATACTTTGTTGTTAACATCCACATGTTTCCATTGGTCATCCTTTAACACCACAACAAACCCTGAATTAAAAGTTTTCATTTTATCATATTCTGGGGTTATTACCCACTCTCCCATGGTGTTGATAAGACCCCATTCCTTCCCATTTTCGGTAGCTGCTGCATATCCTTCAGAAAATTTTCCTGCATTTTTAAACTTTGCTGGTATAACCATTTCTCCAGGTTTATTAATATATCCTGCCTTGCCATCCTCTACAACTAGAGCTAATTCCTGAGCAAAATAATTACCTGTAATAAATACAAATGCGAATACTAATAAAATCGATTTTTTCATAACATTAACTTAATGGTTAGCTATATATTCTTTTACCTTATTTACAAACGGGTACATCACTACGTCTTCAGTAAAGATAGGCACAATTTCTCTAATTGCATCGTACATTTTTTTCGTTTTTGAAGACACCTTATCCTGAACCTTGAGGTATTCTATAGCTTGTATTATTGTTATCAACTCAATTGCAATTACTTCAAAAGAATTTTCTATCACTTTCTTAGTAATCGTTGCTGCATTAGTCCCCATACTCACAATATCTTGATTATCGTTATTATTAGGGATACTATGCACATACATAGGGTTCGATAACATTTGACTTTCAGCTGTGGTTGAAGTTGCGGTAAACTGCACCCCTTGCATCCCAAAATTAAGACCCAATTTTGCCAAATTAACAAAAGGAGGTAAACAATCGTTTAAGCGTGAATTTAATAAATAATTTAGCTGCCTTTCTGCTAGCATTGTCATTTTAGTTACTACCAGCTTTAATTTATCCATTTCTAAAGACACATAATCTCCATGAAAATTACCGCCGTGGTATACACTCTTTTTTTCAACATTAACAATAGGATTGTCGTTTGCCGAATTCACTTCTTCTATCAGTATTTTTTCAGTATGATTTAAGGTATCTAAAACAGGACCTAAGATTTGAGGAACACAACGCAAAGAATAATATTCCTGAACTTTTTCCTCAAAAACAGTGACCCCATTATTATCTTTATAAAGATGCTGTTCTCGTTTTCTTGTTAAGCTACTGTCACTTAAATGCTCTCGCATTTTTTGAGCAACTTGCTGTTGCCCTATATGTTTTTTAGATTCATTTAATTCGCTTGACAAATGATCGTCATAGGCTTGTACTATTTCATTAATAGCAGAGGAACAAATTACTGCCCAATTTAATAATTTTCTAGTATTTATTGTATTTACCAAACCAATACCAGTCATAACCGAAGTTCCATTCATCAAAGCTAGCCCTTCTCGTAATTTAACTTCAATAGGTGTTAGATTTTCAATTTTAAAAACTTCTTTTGTTGCTTTTAATTCGCCTTTATAAAACACTTCTCCTTCTCCAATTAACACCAACGCTAAATGCGCTAACTGTACTAAATCTCCACTTGCACCTACACCTCCATGTTCAAAGATTAAAGGAGTAATATCACGATTTATTAACTCGATCATTAATTGAATTACAGAAACGTGTACTCCAGAATTCCCTAAACACAAGGTATTTAATCTCGCCAACATTGCAGCTTTAACACATCTTGGATCTATAGGGTTTCCAGTTCCTGAAGCGTGACTTCTTATTAAATTATATTGAAGTTGTTTCCTTTCTGAATCTTGGATTTTATATTGAGCCATAGGACCAAATCCTGTGTTTACTCCATAAATAATTTTATTCTCCGAAAATTCTTTAAGAAATTCGAAGCTTTTAGTTACTCTATCTACTACATTCTCATCAATATTTAAAGACTCTCCATTAAAAACTACTGCTTTAAAATTCTCAATATTTAAACTCCCTTTGTTTTTTAACATTTATATACTATTCAATGAATTTGATAAATTAATTCCCTAATTTTAGACTGCTAATTTAACATTATTTTACAACACTAAAACATTCTAATTTGAAAGACAAAATTATTGACGTTTTAATCATAGGAGCAGGACCTTCAGGATGTGTTTCCGCTTCTTATTTACACAACAATAATGTAAATATAAAAATAGTAGAAAAAAGTAAATTTCCAAGATTTGTTATTGGCGAAAGTCTTTTACCACGTTGTATGGATCATTTTGAAGAAGCTGGATTATTAGATGCTTTAAAAGATTTTGGTTTTGAGAAAAAGGAAGGTGCTCGTTTTTTACAAGGGGATGTTATATGTGAATTCGATTTTAGTAAAAAACATGGTAATGGTTGGGATTGGACTTGGCAAGTACCAAGAGCAGATTTCGATAATGTCTTGGCTCAAGAACTTGTAAAAAGAGGTGTTGATATTTCTTTTGAACATGAAGTCATGGATGTGGTTTTTGATGAAGATGGGATATCTACCACAACGATTAAAGATGAAAATGGAAATAACTACAAAATAACTGCAAAGAACATAATTGATTCTAGTGGTTACGGAAGAGTATTGCCTAGGTTGTTAGATTTAAGTTTGCCATCAGATTTACCCAAACATTCTTCTGTTTTCACCCATGTAAAAGACATTAAAAGACCAGAAGGCTACCAAGGAACTCGAATCACTTTTGATGTTTTAGATACTCAAACATGGTTATGGATAATTCCTTTTTCCGACGGAAATACAAGCATAGGCTATGTTGGACCTACAGAACATATCGAATCTTTTGATGGTAATACAACGGAGAAATTACAAGCAATGGTTCGCCAATCTGATTTTTTCAAGGATCGATTCCAGGATATCGATTATTTATTCGAGCCTGTTTTAATTAAGAATTACTCTGTTTCCGTAAAACAATTATACGGAAAAGGCTATGTTTTAACTGGAAATAGCACTGAGTTTTTAGACCCCGTATTCTCATCAGGAGTAACCTTTGCTACAGAATCCTCTTTATTAGCGGCCAAACTAGTTGTAAAACAATTACAAGGAAATTTAGTAGACTGGGAAAAAGAATATAAAGATTACATTCTTGAAGGTGTAAATGTTTTTAAAAGCTACGTAAATGAATGGTACTCTGGCAATCTTCAGAAGTTGTTTTTTCACAGACCTGAAAACCCCGAAATTAAAGCTCAAATCTGTGCAGTTTTAGCGGGTTATGTATGGGATAAAACAAATCCGTTTGTAACAAAACATAAAAGAATAATATCCACTATGGCTCATTTATTAGAAATGGAGAAAACTAATTCTTAAATCAAAACTCTTTAAAAAAAATGCTAGCCCATGTTTAGCCTATTTTATTCTTTTATTTTGCCTTTTTCAAAATTGTTTTAGCAAAGGTTTTTGCCAATTTTGCATAGCATTCAGAAATACGATAACCAGAATCATAATCATGACCATGGGCTCCTGCTCCAAC
>JQIA01000482.1_pt1 | contig 20070 bp, 20 predicted proteins | sample 811431 | NCBI WGS metagenome assembly JQIA01 (sample SAMN02998118, study PRJNA258478) | marine sediment metagenome | biome: marine; feature: seafloor; material: sediment; isolation source: oil-polluted sediment collected from 3 locations (0.5 km, 0.7 km and 0.9 km)... | place: USA: Gulf of Mexico ...
TTGCGGATGGGTGAAATCCTCGCTCCGCATCTGCCCCCGGGCCTGATTCAAATACTGACCGGTGGCAAGGCGACAGGTGAAGCGATTGTTGGCCATAAAGACATAAAGAGAATTACCTTAACGGGTGGTAAAAGTGCGGCTCTGGCCTTCTATGGTATTGCCGCAAAATCCGGTTACCTGAAAGATTTCACCTTTGAGCTGGGCGGTAAAAACCCGATGGTGATTTATCCCGATGCCAATGCCGAGCAGGCTTTTCAGTCGGCGGTTCACGGCATGAATTTTTATCAGACGGCCGGACAGAGTTGCGGATCGACGACACGGGTCTTTATTCATCGCAGCCTCTATGAAGACGCCAAGAAAGCCATTAAAGCAGCCTGCGAAAGTATCACCATTGGTGATCCGCAGGACCCCGCGACGATGATGGGCTCTCTGTCTACTCAAGCGCAATTTGAAAAAACCTTGCACTACATACAAGTTTCGAAAGATGAGGGCCTGCCACTGTTGACGGGGGGCGAGCGCGTAATGACAGAGCCTTTAAACAAGGGGTATTTCGTGCCTCCTACGGTGTTTTACGATGTCGGCGCAGAACATACCCTGTTTCGAGAGGAAGTCTTTGGCCCTGTGCTCGCACTGATTCCCTGGGATGACGAGGCGCAAATGCTGGAAGACGTGAATGCTGTGGAATACGGCCTCACCGCTAGCGTGTGGACTCAGGACATTGATCGCGCTATGAGGATGGCTCGCCACTTCAAGACCGGGACGGTATGGATTAACGGTAGTGCCAAGCACTTTCCAGGCTTCGGCTTTTCGGGCGCGAAAAACTCTGGTGTGGGTACCGAGGAAAACCTGGAGGAGCTGGCTTCGTTCTGTCAAATGAAAGCGGTACATTACTTTGGTGCTGAAGGGCGCAAAAATGTAGAGATAGGACTTTGATAGCCTGACCCGTCATGAGCAGTGGATAACATAAGCACTGGACAAGATGAACACTGGATAACATGAGCAACGGATAAATAATTGAAGTTTTCAATAAGAACGACAGAAAAATATAATAGAGGTAACAGAGTATGAAACCTGAAACACGCTGCCAGGCGCTGGTTTTACCGGATTATAATGAAGCTCTTGAGGTGAGGGAGTTTGATGTTCCAGAGGTCGAGGACGGAGGTCTGGTGGTTAAGATTGATCGAGCCACTATCTGTGGCACGGATCATCATATTACCCTGGGGGCCCTGGCGCCTATTTCAAAAACCCCCTGCATTCTGGGCCACGAAATGGTGGGCATTATTGAGGCGCAGGGAAAAAGCCGGGAAGTTGATGTGGCCGGCACCCCTTTAAATATAGGGGACAGGGTGATTTGGGCCTATGCCTATTGTGGTCGTTGTTACTACTGTGCGATCGCCATGCAACCGACCCTCTGCACTAACTTTACGCCCTACGGGTACGCGGATTCTAATGTTCATCCGCATATCATCGGCGGCTTTTCTCAATACAACTATATTTTACCCAACTGTCACGTGGTACGAGTCCCGGATGATGTGCCCAGCCATTGGGCCTCGTCGGCGAGCTGCGCCCTGCGTACCATTATGCATGCGACGGATCGTTTAGGTGGTATTCGTCCCTCCGATACGGTGGTGGTGCAGGGCAGTGGTCCCGTAGGCCTGTATGGAGTCGCTGTGAGTCACGCCGTGGGTGCAAAAACGGTCCTCAACTTTGGTGCGCCAGATGAGCGTCTTGCCGTGGCCAGAGAGTTTGGTGCAGCGGCAACAGCACATATCGAAACTACGGATAACGCTGAACGTCTTGCGATGGTGATGGATTTAACCGACGGCCGTGGTGCCGATGTGATTCTGGAATGCTCCGGTTCTCACTTTGCTCAGGAAGAAGCCTTCAGCATCATTCGACCCGGCGGGCGCATTGCCATGATCGGAGCCGGTGACCCCCAGCCGATGGCGGTTCCGGGTATGGCTTTTATTGGTAAGCAGGTGATGGTGACCGCGATTCGTTCCGCAGGTATTCAGTATTATCGAGAAGCGCTGGATTTTCTGGATCGTCAAAAAGACAATTTTGATTTTGATCTTATGTTTGGCGATACCTACAGTTTGGCGGAAGTCCCCGAGGCCATGGAAAAAATGGCACGCCTGGAAGAAATTAAACCCATCGTCAATCCCTTTAAATAAGCGGGCGGTATAGGCCCGTAAAAATAGTGAGTCAACGGAGTTAATCGTGAATCAAAATATTATTCAAACCTCGACTTCCGCTAAGGGCGCCTGGGATAAGGAAGCGATAGCCGCTTTGGTGGGTGATGGCCGAGTACATTCTCGAGTTTATACCGACCCCGATATTTTTGAACTGGAACTGGAGCGAATATTTTCGACCAGCTGGCTTTTTGTAGGTCACGAAAGTGAAGTATCGGCAGCGGGTGATTTCGAAACTCGAACTCTGGGCCGTACGCCCGTGATTATGGTACGAGGCAAGGACAATGCGGTCCGTGTGCTGGTGAACCGTTGCCGTCACCGAGGTGCCCAGGTATGTGAAACGGAATCGGGGAATACCAAATTCTTTCGTTGCTGGTACCACGGCTGGGTATTTGATACCGATGGTGCCTTGCTTGAACTGACCGGGGATGAGGCTTACGACGGCAGCATGGATCGTAAGGCTATGGGCTTGAGCCCGGTGCCACGTGTCGAGAGTTACCGTGGTTTTGTTTTTGCGAGTCTGGCTCCTGAAGGCGAACCCTTAAGTGAGTTTCTTGGCGGGGCCGCAGCCATTATCGATTTAATGGTAGATGCGTCACCGACGGGCGAACTCTATGTCGATGGTGGTTCCCACAAAACCGAGTACCGCGGCAACTGGAAATTAGTGGGGATGGACGGTTACCACCCACTGTATTTACACGCTTCAGTGATGGAAACCATGCAGCGAGATCCGGATTCTGGTATTGGTTCAACGCACCGCAGTAACCCATTTGATGATGCCGCGGCAACGTATACGCGAGACTTTGGCCACGGACATTCGATGCTGGATTTTCGTGAGCATCGTATTAAGCATTACGAGCAGCACTGTGAGTTTTTAAAGAAAACGCCAGGCGGAGCGGAATACATTGATGCCATGCATAAAGCCCACGGCGAAGAGAAAGCCCGAGTTTTACTGAGTATTAGCGGTGATCCACATCTGGGTTTATTTCCTAATATGCAGCTCATTCACAATCAGATTCGCATTATTACTCCTCTGGCGGCCGACCGTACCGAGGTTGAGATGATTGCCGTGCGGCTGGGGGGCGTCAGTGATGAAATCAATACGGACCGATTGCGCCACCATGAATCTTTTTATGGGCCTGCCGGAGCCGGCTCCCCCGATGACACCGAGATTTTTGAGCGTGTACAAAAAGGGATGATCGCAGAGGTGGATCCCTGGCTCGATATTTCGCGGGGAATGTCTCGAGAATACATCGATGAGGAAGGTAGTACTGTTGGCCGAATCAGTGATGAAGTCCCCCAGCGTGGTATTTTTCGACATTGGGCGAAATTAATGACGCAATCTTTGTAGCTCCTGAGAGGGGAGATCAATTTTCGAGGGGAGATCAAGGTATGAGAGGGGAGATCAAGGTATGAGTAATACAACATCTAGCACGACTAACTCTGGGGCCGGTACTGGGATGGAGCATGACCTGCAAACCTTGCGCGGTGTCGAATTATTCCTGTTTCACGAGGCCGAACTCGCTGATGCGAACCAATATGAGGACTGGTTAGCCCTGTGGACGGAAGACCTTCTGTACTGGGTGCCGAGTAATGACGACGATCTGGATCCACAACGTAAGATTTCAATTATCTACGACACAAGGTCGCAGCTTGAGGACCGAATGTATCGCCTCGGTACCAAACATGCCTATGCTCAGCGACCAAAGTCTCGCTTAACACGTCTGATATCCAATGTTGTTCTGGAAGATTTTGATCCGAATACCGGTGGCCAGGTCAACTCTCGTTTTGTTGTTGTCGAACTCCGTAATCAGGTGCAGTTTGTGTGGAGTGGGCGCATGCAGCACACCCTGGTTCGCGAGGGCGAGGGCTGGAAAATCAATGAGAAACATGTCTTTCTTCTCAATAACGATACTCCTATGGCGAATATGACCTTCATTATTTAAAAGCGAAGTGTTTCATTTAAAGGCGAAGCCTTACTCTGAGGCGCTACCGGACGATCAGGGTCTATTTGTGCAGCATCGTCGTAGAGAGATAGTTGTGAAGATATTTAGTGTGAACAGGTTTAGTCATGAAGAGATTTTCTAATGTCAGCTGAGTCGGAACTCCCCCTGATCGCCCTAATGATGGGCGATCCCTCTGGAATCGGGCCAGAAATTTGCGTTAAAGCACTATCTGGTGGCGAGCTGGAGGGCTTATGTCGAGTTGTTTTGATCGGTGACGCCGGCGTGGTGGAAAGGGCAATTGGAGTTGTCGGAGTAGAGCTGCAGGTTGAGGTGCTTAAGGCAGTCACTGACAAAGTGTCAGGTAAGAAGGTCTTAGGTGTTCTAGACCCAGGGGGCTTCGATGTGTCTGCCAATCACTTTGGTGAGGCCTCAGCCGCTTCCGGGCACGCGGTACTGGACTGGACGCAACTGGGTTCAGATCTGGGTGCCAGTGGGGCTATTCAGGGCCTGGTTATGGCGCCCATAGACAGCGAATCGATTAAATTAACGGGGCGCATTAAGCACATTGATGACTTACAGCCGCCGGGAACCTATATGTTTCGTATGAGCGGAGCGCTGAGGGTGGTGCCATTAACGGAGCACATGCCTTTAGCCGATGCGATTGCTGAAGTGACGCCTAGAGCGGTGCTAGAGTTGATTGAGTTGCTGGATAAAAATTTGCGGGCCTGGGGTTTAGCGCGACCGCGTATAGCCGTTGCGGGAATTAACCCCCATGCCATGTTTCCTCAGGATAAAGAACAAATTGGCCCAGCCATAGGAGAGGCACAACAGCAGGGCATTGATGTGAGCGGGCCGATTTCGCCGGATTCGGTGTTTCGTCTGACCACCGAGGGCAAATACGATGCGGTGGTCACTATGTATCATGATCAGGGTCAGATTGCGCTTAAAACGAGTAGCTTTGAAGGGGCTTGCACGGTGTATATGGGCTTGCCTTATGTGATGCTAAATGTCCCTCACGGTTCGGCTTTCGATATTGCGGGTACGGGCAAAGCTCAGCACCAAAGTGTGCTAGCCGCCATTAAAACGGCCGCCGGTCTGGCGTCGGGAAAAGGGATTTTTGAATAAAGTTTTCGGGGCTAAGCGGGCTCTCCCTTAGCTCGGGATTAAGAGCTCGGGATTAAGAGCTCGGGATTAGCAGCTCTGGATCAGTAACTTGGGCTTAGCAACTCTGGCTTAGTAATAAGGTAAAAAAGTCTGTCCGGTCCCAGATTCCTGGCGACAGGATCATTGGCTCAGCTTTAAGCGTTTCCTGCTCACTCAATCAGTGGGCAAAAACACCAGTAAGCCTTCAGCGTCAAACGAGGCTTTAAGCGACATGCCAACACGTAATTCCGCCAGGTCGTCAACGAGTACGGTACTAATAAGCCGGGGCCCCTCAGCCAGCTCGACCGTGGCGATACCATAGGGAGTAGGGCGTTGCGGGTCGTACTGCTGATGATAGATCACAAAAGAATACAGTGTGGCGAGGCCACTCGCGGGTACCCAGTTAACCCCGGTTTGCCAGCCGTCCACCGAATTGCGTGCAGTCAAACCCATCACGCGGCCATCGCTGGACTGAGGTATGCGCAGTTCGCCAGCATTAATGAATGACATAAATGATTCGTCAAAATTATCTTCGTTGTGACGTATGCTTTTATCTGTCATGAGAGTGTCTCCATAGGGCTCATAATCAGGGCCGCGTGATATTGCAGCCGGCCGCCATTGCCGCTGACCAGAATGACATCGTTATTGTCGACTTGCCGTGCGCCACCATCGCCACGCCCCTGGATCACGGCCTCACTGATAGGTGTCATTCCCTGAAGGTAGTAACCGGATAGTTGGCCGCCTCCGGTATTAACCGGCAAACTGCCGCCAGGAGAAATATTGCCATCGGCGATAAAGGGGCCACCTTCACCGGGCTCGCAAAAACCGTAATCTTCGAGTGACACCAGGCCGACGTAAGAGAAGGCATCGTAAAACTGACAGGCCGTGACGTCTTTAGCTGTGATTCCAGCTGTTTGGTAGGCACCCTGGCCGGCAAGTTTTGCTCCTGAGGTGGTTTCTCGGTCAAAGCCTGCCAACCCGGGCATACCCGCATGGCCCTGGCCCATACCGTGAATGTAAACCGGGTTTGTGGCGCAATCACGGGCTTTGTCGCATCGGGTAACTACCACCGCAGCGGCACCGTTGACGGGGTAACAGCAATCAAACATCCGAAAGGGTTCTACGATCAATCGAGAGGCGAGATAGTCTTCCATCGATAGTGGTTTTCTTAAAAAAGCACGATCATTGAGTGCCGCCCAATCTCGACAGGCTATGGCGTAGGCACCCAAATGCTCCGAGGTGGTGCCGTATAAAGACATATGCCGCTGTGCGGCCATGGCATAGCCACCGGTTGCGCCGGTGAAGCCATAGCGTTGTTCCCAGCCTTCAATACCGGTCAGAGGCATATGCAGTGCGAAGGCGTCGCCACCACCGCCACCATCAACAGGCGCCAGTGGAGCATCAGAAAATACGCAAACAACGGCATTTGCCATGCCGTGACTAATCGCCATGGAGGCCTGTTGCAACATTTGTACCGCGCTGGAACCTTCGGCTTCTACGGAGTTCAGTAAACGGAGATCGTAGAGGCCAAGATCATCCTGGAGCTCCAGAGGTAAGTCTTCAAACAGAGCGAGTGGCGAGCGATTTAATAGAAGGCCGTCGATCTCCGATTTGTCCAGACCGGAATCTATCACCGCCGCGCGAACGGCATCTGCAGCGAGTTCACGTGTGGTTCCAATGGGTTTGCGGGATAGCTCGCTAAAGCCCAGCCCTACTACTGCGGATATCGCTTTCTGTGTCATTTTTTATTGGTTCCGTTTATTGACTCCGTGGAAAACTAGAGAAGAAATGCAGCGCTGGGTAAGGGGCCATCACCGTTTACCAGCATGACCTTCTTGAGGAACATTTTCAGTTCACCACTTTTGTTGCGGCGCAGCCCGTGTTCAAGCCGCCCGGCCCAGACCTCGGTATGACAGGTTGACTGGGCACGATATTCATAGAGTGCGAAATTGGATAAAACTTTGTATTCAGTGGTTTCGGTTTCGTCGTTGCGCTCGATTTCGATGTTGGAGATCAGGCGTCGCATGGGTGAGACGGGTACCTGGGCGTAGCGTTCGCCGGTGTTCAGCTGAGCGATACGCGATTTCAGTCGAGCGCGGTTATCTGCCGTGATGGACAGATCTTTGGCCGGATCGAAATCGCCTTCTCCTCGCGGAACCCAGTAAAACATATCGTCGTCAACCAGGGCTTCCCACTCGCTATAACGAGATTCATCGGCGAAGCACGCTTCCTTATAAATGAAATCTCGGATTTCGGCATATTCTTCGTAGGGGATGGCTTTATAGGTGCTAGTCAATTTTTCTACTCCTTACGCTGGTTTTTTGCAGCTCGGTTTTACACATCGGACATGACACTTTTATAGTGCTGCCAGAAACTTCGGTTGGTTCCTTCGTCCGAGACTCGGCCTGTTTTGTTGCCCTGCTCATCACTTGTTTCACGTTCGGCACCACGTGATAACTCGAGCCAGGCTGAACGTCCCTGCAGGGCGATTTGCTGTCGCTCAGAGATGATGCCGTCATCGGCAAGTACTAGAGAAGCGGGGCCCATCGCGGCCTCGGACTGACGGATGAATTTATTATTCAAAGCCTCGGGAACTCCGTCGAGTAGCATCGGCGTATGCCATTGCACGCATTCGTTGGCGTTAATGGGCTGGATGATGACAATGTTCATTTCACCCAAAAACAAGTTGGGGAAAATGGTTGCGTGGGGCGGGCCATCGGTCATTATTTTTCGGCTTCTTTCCTCCCCGTAAGCTGCGTCCATCGCGGTAATATAGTCAGGGAAGCGGCTGGCAGGGGCACCCAGCCATTGTTGTAGAGGGTCATCGTAGGTAGGTGAAAAATCCAGTTCCGAATGCCCACCCTCCCAGCTCCGAGTAATGGCCTTGACGTCTTCATCGGGGTCGGTAATGAGGTCGGCGTACTCCGAATCAATCACTCGAGCCATCGATGTGTGGACAAACTGCACATGGTAGCCATCGGTATCGTTCTCTGGCAGCATTTTCCAGTTGCCTGCAAAACGGTGCTTCACCCAGCCGGCGGACAGATTGATTTCCCCGGTCGGCGACATATTAACGGAGCGGTCTATCAGTTGAGTGGCCAGGCCCAAATGCTCTTCGAGAGGAACCACATCTGGATTAAACGTAGCGAAAACGAAGCCACGATAACTTTCTGTTCGTAGCGTCTGTAAGGGGTAATTTGCTTTATCTTTGGCAAAGCCCGTGGGCCCGGGCACATCGATAAGCTCTCCGTCAAGGGAAAACACCCAGCCGTGGTACAGGCAGTTGAGAAACTTCTTATTGCCCTTGGGCTCTGCGCACATCATATTGCCGCGATGGGGGCAGCGATTGAGTATGACATTAATTTCGTCATCGCCGTTGCGCAGCATAATGATCGGCTCATTGGCAAGAGGGCGAGAGATGTAGTCGCCTTTTTTTGGTATTTCTGAGGAATGTCCAACGAAGACCCAGTTTCCGTAAAATATCTTTTCCATTTCTTCGTCAAAGATGTCCTGGCGCGTATAGACGCTGCCATGAATTCGATCGGATTCTATGAGTTGGCTATAGTCTATGTTCGATGATGTGGCTTCGGCTTTTAGTTGGTCAGTTGCAGTCATAGCGTGTCCCTCGGCAAGTAATATATGAGCTCAATTTATCATAGTCTGAGCTAGAAATGTAAGTCTGATGACAGTCTTGTTCTTCAGCACCATTTAGCCGGATTGAGGCCGTACACGGTATCCCGCGTGTTTGGCTTTTTCTGGTGCATCAATTGCAGTGAGAGTTTGGGTCGGGTTGGACGAGAGCCCTTCGACTGTCTAATATATTCGGAAAATAAACGGATAAAACGAGTCGATATGCCGTGAAGTCTTATAAAATCACTATTCTGGATAGCGGTGAAAGTTACCACTGTGACGAGAGTGCGAATTTACTTAAGGGGATGGAAAAACTAGGTCGTAAAGGTATCCCTGTCGGTTGTCGTGGAGGGGGCTGCGGTGTGTGCAAAGTTCATGTTCTGAGTGGAGTATTTAACAGTAAACGTATGAGCCGTGACCATGTGAGCGTTGACGATGAAGCTCAGGGAAAAGTGCTAGCATGCAGGATCTGGCCACTCTCAGACTTGGAGTTACAGGTGATGGGAAAATTACGGAGAGCGCTAACTCGCTGAGCCGTGCTTAAGAAAGACATCATCGCTTAAGAAAGATATCATCTCTTAAGTAAAGACATCACCTGGGAATACAGCGCCTGATAAATAGAAAAATTAACAAAGACAGCAGCCAAACTGGGCTTCATTAGGCCGGCGCTGATAGAATTAAGCCGGCTCGTCGACGGGAAGCGAATTTTATCTGAGCCTGAAAGCTTATTGAAGGTAAGGGGTCGAGACATAACCACACGAACACTACAGCAGGAGTAAAGAATTATGGCAATGACAGGAGTATTGCGTCCGGGGCACGTGCAATTACGAGTGCTGGATTTAGAAGAAGCGCTGGTTCATTACCGGGATTATATGGGCCTGCTGGAAACCCATCGAGATGCCCAGGGCCGGGTTTATCTCAAAGGCTGGGATGAACAGGACTGGTTTTCCGTGGTGTTGCGTGAGGCAGATGAGTCCGGCATGGATCATATGGGCTTTAAGGTGCTTGATGAAGAGACCTTGTGGCGCTTGCACTCGGATCTCAAAAAGTTTGGCTGCGAGGTGGAGAAGATCCCGGCAGGCGAACTGGATCACTGTGGTGAGAGAGTGCGCTTTGTAGCCCCGACCGGGCATGTATTCGAGATCTACGCTAATAAAGATCACTACGGTAACGGCCTGCCAACCACTAATCCTTCACCCTGGCCAGAAGATTTGAAGGGTATGAAAGCGGTCCGTTTCGATCATTGCCTGCTTTACGGCGAAGACCTGGACGGCTCGGTAAAATTATTTACCGAAGTTCTGGGTTTTCAGCTCACAGAACAAATAGTCGATGGCGAATTGCAATTGGCGGCATTTTTGACCTGTTCAACCAAAGCGCACGATGTGGCCTTTATTCGTCAGGAAGGGCCGGGTAAGTTGCACCATGCGTCCTTCTTACTGAAAACCTGGGAAGATGTGCTGCGGGCAGCAGATATTATTTCTATGAAGGATATCCCGCTGGACATTGGCCCCACTCGCCATGGCTTAACGCGGGGGCAGACCATCTACTTCTTCGACCCCTCAGGTAATCGTAGTGAGGTTTTTTGTGAAGATAGTTACGTGTACCCGGACACGCCGGTGTTGACCTGGACCGCGGACAATATAGGGCAGGCAATTTTTTACCATACCCGTGAGCTCAATGAACGCTTTATGGACGTGACGACCTAATGGCTTTGTCCTGCTCGCAGTAGCAGAGTCGAAGCTGCGAAATAAGCAGGCGTTGGCATTACTTTCAGTAGGCAATCGAAGGTGTTCGATTGCCTACTTCTGTACAACGCATTACAATTGGGGCAATGGGGGTTCGTGCTCGAAAATTTCCCCGAGCGGCTCTAATTTCGACTATTACGACCACTACTCTAGAGAAAACCCGGAATGAAAGAATTCAAACACTTTATCAATGGCGAGTTTGTGCGCTCTGCTCTTACCTTCGTGAACCGATGTCCTGCAGACGATAGTGTCATTGGTACTGTTTACGAAGCGGGTAAAGACGAGGTCGATGCCGCTGTGAGTGCAGCCAAGGCCGCCATGAAAGGCCCCTGGGGCAAGTTGTCGGTTGATGCTCGCGTTGCGCTACTTTACAAAGTTGCCGATCGGATTAATGAACGCTTCGAAGACTTTGTGGAGGCCGAAGCCCGCGATACCGGAAAGCCGAAATCGCTGGCGCGTCATATCGATGTGCCTCGTGGCGCGGCTAACTTCAAGATTTTCGCGGATGTGATAAAAAATGTCCCGACCGAAGCCTTCCGCTTTGAAGGGCCGGACGGCAGCCAGGCAACGAATATAGCTCATCGCACGCCCAAGGGTGTTGTCGCGGTGATAAGCCCCTGGAATTTCCCGCTATTACTGACCACCTGGAAGGTGGGGCCGGCACTGGCCTGTGGTAATACGGTGATCGTGAAGCCTTCGGAGGAAACCCCGGCAACGACGACCTTGCTTGGTGAAGTCATGAATGAGTGCGGCGTGCCCCCGGGTGTGTTTAATGTGGTCCACGGTTTTGGTCCGGATTCAGCGGGCGAGTTCTTAACCACGCACCCCGATGTCGATGCGATTACGTTTACCGGAGAAACTCGTACCGGCGAAGCCATTATGAAAGCGGCTTCGGTTGGCCTGCGGGATATCTCTCTGGAGTGTGGCGGTAAGAACCCGGCAATCGTGTTTGCCGATTGTGATCTGGACAAAGCCATCGCCGGAACCATGCGCTCAGTGTTTATTAATTGCGGCCAGGTGTGTCTGGCCACAGAACGTGTCTATGTAGAACGACCTATCTTCGATGAGTTTGTTAAACGCCTGGCAGAAGCAGCAGGCAATATTAAGCTCGGTGCTCCCGACGACGCAGAGGCTAATATGGGTTCGCTGATTAGCAAGGAGCATCAGGAAAAAGTACTGGGCTACTATAAATTGGCGGTGGAAGAGGGTGCGAATGTTGTGCTCGGGGGTGGTGTGCCTGATATGGGCGCCGATCTCGACAATGGCGCCTGGGCCGAACCCACCATCTGGACCGGCCTGGCCGACGACGCCCGGGTGGTGACAGAGGAAGTCTTTGGTCCGTGCTGCCACATCCGGCCCTTTGATAGCGAGGAAGAAGTGATCGAACTGGCTAATAATACCAATTATGGTTTGGGTGCTTCGGTGTGGACGGAAAACGGCTCCCGGGCGATACGCGTTTCCGAGCAACTGGAAGTAGGGCTGGTTTGGGCCAATTGCTGGTTTTTGCGAGACCTGCGGACTCCGTTTGGTGGGGCCAAGCAGTCCGGTATTGGCCGTGAAGGTGGCGTACACTCACTAGACTTTTACACTGAATTAAAAAATATTTGCATCCAGCTTTAAGGCTTAAAGAGCCTGGGCAGGATCTTGGTTAACGACAGAATCAACGATAGAGGGTTTTATGGATAAGGAACTGATAACTACTTGCGGTGACGAATTGTACGAAGCGATGGTTAAGCGTACGACGGTTGCGCCGCTTACCGATCGTTATAGCGACATTACTGTCGACGATGCCTACCACATTTCTTTGCGTATGCTCGATCGCCGCTTAGAGGCTGGGGCAAGAATTATTGGTAAAAAAATTGGTGTCACCAGTAAAGCTGTGATGACTATGCTGGATGTTTATCAGCCCGATTTTGGTTATCTCACCGACGATATGGTTTTCGCCAGTGGTTCTGAGGTACCCATTTCTGAAAGGCTGATCCAACCTCGAGCCGAGGGTGAAATTGCCTTTATTTTAAAAAGCGATTTGAGCGGGCCGGGGGTGACGAATGCGGATGTTATTCGCGCGACGGAATGTGTTATGCCGTGCTTTGAGATTGTTGATTCTCGCGTCGATGACTGGAAAATTAAAATTCAGGATACCGTCGCTGATAATGCCTCCTGCGGTTTGTTTGTTCTGGGCGATAGTGCGGTTGATCCACGTAAAGTCGATTTGGTGACCTGCGGCATGGTAGTAGAAAAGAACGGTGCGATATTAAGTACTGGAGCAGGTGCTGCGGCCCTGGGCTCTCCGGTAAATTGCGTGACCTGGCTGGCCAATACTTTAGGCGAATTCGGAATTAGCCTCAAAGCGGGAGAAGTGATTCTATCCGGTTCGTTGGTGCCTCTGGAGCCAGTTGTAGCGGGGGATTATATGCGTGTGGATATCGGTGGTATCGGTTCCGCCTCGGTACGCTTTGTTTAAATCTAATTAATGGTTTTGAGGTTTATAGTATGAGTAAAAAATTAAAAGCAGCCATTATTGGTCCCGGTAATATCGGTACCGACCTGCTCATGAAAGCGATGCGCAGCGAATGGATTGAGCCGGTCTGGATGGTGGGGGTGGATCCCGAATCTGAAGGTTTAAAGCGCGCCAAAGAGTTTGGTATGAAAACCACGGCTGAGGGCGTGGATGGCATGTTGCCCCATGTGATTGACGACGATATTCGTATCGCCTTCGATGCGACTTCAGCGTATGTACACGCCGAAAATAGCAGTAAGTTGAATGCGCTTGGTGTCATCATGATTGACCTCACCCCGGCGGCAATCGGGCCATTTTGTATTCCCCCGGTTAACCTGAAAGCTCATGCTGAAAAGCTGGAAATGAACGTTAATATGGTTACCTGTGGCGGCCAGGCAACGATTCCTATGGTGGCGGCTATCTCTTCCGTGCAGGAAGTTGCTTACGGCGAAATTATTGCGACGGCGGCATCGAAGTCTGTAGGCCCAGGTACGCGAATGAATATCGACGAATTTACGCGTACAACGTCTGCCGGTGTTGAGTTGGTGGGTGGAGCCAAAAAAGGTAAAGCTATTATTATTATTAATCCCGCTGAACCGCCCATGATGATGCGCGATACCGTGCATTGCTTAACCGAAGAGGCGCCTGACCAGGAAGCCATTACGAAAGCGGTACTGGCGATGGTCAAAGAAGTACAAAAATATGTTCCCGGTTATCGCCTGGTGAATGGCCCGATCTTTGATGACAAGCGGGTGTCTATTTTTCTCGAGGTTGAAGGCCTGGGCGATTTTCTGCCCAAGTATGCGGGTAATCTCGACATTATGACGGCTGCTGGTTTGCGTACTGCTGAAATGTTTGCCGAGGAAGCCGCCAGCGGCTCCATCAGTTTACCGGCGCGCGCGGCCTAGTTTTTATATCTGGCGATACAGCCTGTGGAAAAAAGCTAAGCAAGAAAAGAACGAACACGAGGAAAAAATTATGGACCTGAAAGGCAGAAAAATTACCGTACACGATATGAGTCTACGGGACGGCATGCACGCCAAGCGTCACCAAATCACCATCGAAGAAATGAAAAGTGTGTCTCAGGGGCTCGATGATGCGGGCGTACCTTTAATTGAAGTGACCCACGGCGATGGCCTGGGCGGTGCTTCGGTTAACTGGGGTTTCCCCGCAGCGAGTGATGAAGAATACCTGCGCGCAGTTATTCCCGGATTAAAACATGCAAAAGTATCGGCTCTGTTGTTGCCGGGTGTAGGGACGGTTGATCATCTACGCATGGCCGCGGATTGCGGTATCAGCACTATTCGTGTGGCGACTCACTGCACCGAGGCCGATGTGTCCTTGCAGCATATTACACTGGGCCGTGAAATGGGCCTGGATACGGTGGGCTTTTTGATGATGGCTCATATGATCGAGCCGGAGCTTTTACTCGAACAGGCGAAGCTGATGGAGTCCTATGGAGCCAATTGTCTCTATGTCACGGATTCCGCAGGCTATATGTTGCCGGATGACGTGAGCTCACGTATCAAGGCCTTGCGTGACGGTCTGTTGCCGGAAACCGAACTGGGTTTTCACGGCCATCATAATTTAGCAATGGGTGTGGCGAATTCTCTCGCCGCGGTAGATGCCGGTGCGAATCGTATCGACTGTGCCTGCGGTGGCATGGGCGCTGGTGCCGGTAATACTCCGATGGAAGTCTTTATTGCCGTCTGCGACCGCATGGGTATCGAAACCGGTGTCGACGTGTCAAAAATTGCCGACGTTGCTGAAGATCTGGTGACGCCCATGATGGACTTTCCGGTACGGATTGATCGCAACTCGCTGACCCTCGGGTACGCCGGTGTTTACTCCTCATTTTTGTTATTCGCCGAGAGAGCAGAAGAGAATTACGGAGTCCCCGCTCGGGAATTGTTGCTCGAAATGGGGCGCCGAAAAATGGTCGGCGGTCAGGAAGACATGATCGAAGATATTGCATTAACGATGGCCAAAGAGAGGAAAGCATCCTGATGGCAAAGCCAAAGAAAATGAGCGCTCAGGATATCGCTGAGGTCGCTGAACATCTCGAAAATGCTGAGTTAAATGCTCAGGACGTAGTCAAGGTGACGAATAAATATCCCGATATGAGCTTTAGTGAAGCTCTCGATGTGCAGTGGGCGATTCGGGCACGTAAAGAAGCGCGCGGGACTCGTATCGTCGGCATGAAAATGGGACTGACTTCCTGGGCGAAAATGGCGCAAATGGGTGTCGATAAACCTTGTTATGGCTTCCTGGCGGATTATTTCAGCATCCCTCAGGGCGGCGAGGTCAATACTAAAGAATTGATTCACCCTAAGGTAGAGGCTGAAATTGCGTTTGTAACTAACAAAGAGCTCTCGGGCCCCGGTTGTCACGTGGGTGATGTATTGGCGGCAACCGATTTTGTTGTTCCCGCCGTCGAAATTATTGATTCGCGTTTTGAGAATTTTAAGTTCGATCTGCCCAGTGTTATTGCAGACAACTCTTCGTCTTCGCGTTTTGTGATTGGGGGTCGACCCTTATCTATCGACGACATTGATACCCGTACCACCGGTGTTGTGATGGAGAAAAATGGCGTTATTGTAGAGTTGGGCGCTGGTGCCGCGGTATTAGGTAACCCAGCGGCCAGTGTTGCCATGCTGGTTAATATGCTGGCAGAGCGTGACAAAGTACTTCCGGCGGGCAGTTTTGTGATGACCGGCGGTATTACTGCCGCCGTCGCGGTCGAGGCGGGGGATTCTATTGTCGTGCGTTACCAGCATCTCGGTGACGTCACTATGAAGTTTGTATAGTCGAGATCCTGTGTGTCAGGGCTATTGTCAGAGCCTTGCACAAACTTGAGCCGAGACGATATCAACCCGTCTCGGCTTTTGATTTACCCGCAACAGCAAAATGCTCGGGTGCTGTTTCTCGCAAAATGACGCGTACCGCCTGAGGGGGCGCATCCAGTGCGCTGATCGCCGCGTTGGTGAGTTGAGTAATAAGATCCGATTTTTGTTCCTTGCTGCGGCCTTCGAGTAGAGTGACTTCTATGATGGGCATGTTATTTCCTCGGTAGTTTTTCTATTTTTTGCTTGTTGTTAGTGATGTTGTTGTGGGTGTTGATCATCTGATTACATGGTATTAGCGTGTGGTGAGCGCTTCTCGCCCGGCTTCGGCACATTCCATATCCTGTTCTTCGGTGGCTCCGGATACGCCAATTCCTCCGATCATTGCATCGCCGTCGAATAAAGGAAAACCACCACCAAATAATATGCAGTGGTCACGGTTTATCAGGCCGAGTTCAAGTGCGCGGTTGTCTTTTATTGCGGCATAGAGCTGATCGGGGGCGGCACCAAAACCAGCCGCTGTTTTAGCTTTGTCGATAGCGATATCGACCGAGTAGGTAAAGGATTCTGGCATGCGAAGAAACGCCGCCAGTGTGCCGCTGGAATCGACGACAGCTGCATTGATGGTGACGCCAATTTTTTGTCCATGTGCGATAGCAGCGGCCACGGCGGCGTGAGCAGCAGCGGCAGAAATAACGCGCTTTTCGGTAGAGATCGATGACATGATAATTAATTTCCTGATTAGCTCTTTGATTAAACATCGACGAAAATAGTCGAGAACTTAAGCAGTATAGTAAGCTCGCTGGAATAGATTTGCCAGTCAGCACGAAGGCTTCTCCTAAGTCGAGAAAGCCGAGAAAGTCGAAATAGAAATTTAAAATACGATTCTAAATACGAGTTGCGAAACATCCATTGTTGAGAAGTAAAATATGTCCGAGTCGAAATTGCGTTTAAGTGTGCTGGATCAATCACCGGTGCACGATGATCAACCGGAGTCTTCCGGTTTACATTCCACCGTCGCGCTGGCGCAGCAATGTGATGAGCTGGGCTACTATCGTTATTGGCTTGCCGAGCATCACGGTACTCCCGGTTATGCGAGTCCGTGCCCTGAATTAATGGTTAGCAACGTGGCTCATGCCACTAAAAACATTCGTGTTGGTAGCGGCGGTGTGATGTTGCCGCACTACAGTGCGTTTAAAGTAGCGGAAACCTTTAAAATGCTCGAAGCGTTTCACCCGGGCCGCATTGATGTCGGCGTAGGTCGTGCTCCTGGTGCAGATATGAGTGTGTCACAGGCGCTCTCCGCTCCTAGGCAAACGATCCCTTCAGAATATTATCCGCAACAAACACAGGATCTAATCGGGTTTCTTAATAATTCTCTGGACGATAGCCACCCTTATAAGAACGTCAGCGTCACGCCGCAAGACGTGGGTGCGCCACCGGTCTGGATGTTGGGTTCAGGCGATGGCAGTGCCGAGGTGGCGGGTGTGCTGGGTGCCGGTTTTGTTCTGGCGCTCTTTATCGGTACCCACGCCCGCTCTCCGGCGATTATTGAAAAATACCGCAGTTCATTTACAGCGAATGTTGCCCGACAAAAAGCGGAGCCTATTATTGCGATTGCAGTCATCTGTGCGGCGACAAAAGAGGAGGCCGAGTACCTTGCCGGTAGCTATGTCTACTGGAAGGTTCAGGCCTTTCGCCATGGCATCGTTGATCCACTGTCTCCGGCAGAAAGTATCCCCGAGAAAAAACAACAACTATCAGCCTCTGATCAGGCCTACTTTGATGAAACCATGGAGACCATGGTGGTAGGTAACCCAGCTGAGTGTCAGGATGAGCTGGAAAAGCTTGCCGAGTTTTATAAGGTCGATGAGTTGATGATTGTCTGCATTACACATGCGTTTAAACCGCGTGCTGAATCTTATAAACTGCTGGCCAATCAGTTTGAACTGTCTCAGCGATAATATTTAAACAATAATGCCTCAACAGTAATCTTTTAGTGCTAATGTTTCAGCGATAACGTCTCAGCGATAAATAAGGATCATCATTATGAGTAACCCCGAAATAGCCAATAGTATCCAGACCGGTGCTTTTAAAACTAATTACCACGATATGGGTGAGGGTGCCCCCGTACTTTTAATCCACGGTTCAGGCCCGGGTGTTACCGCGTGGGCAAACTGGCGCCTGGTCATTCCTGAATTAGCAAAAAACTTTCGGGTAATTGCACCGGACATGGCGGGTTTTGGTTATACAGATCGTGTCGAGGGCTATGAATACACCATGGACAACTGGGTTCAGCATGCCATTGATTTGATGGATGCTCTGGGTCTGGAAAAAGTTAAATTAGTGGGTAACTCTTTTGGTGGTGCACTTTCTATAGCGCTGGCGATTAAGTACCCGGAGCGTGTTGATCGACTGGTGTTGATGGGTGCAGCGGGCGTGTCGTTTGAGCTCACCGAGGCGCTGGATGCAGCCTGGGGCTATGAGCCTTCGTTTGAAAATATGCGGGCGATGATGGACTATTTCGCATATGACCGTGGTCTGGTGAGTGATGAACTCGCTCAATTGCGCTACGAGGCGAGTATTCAACCGGGTTTTCAGGAGACTTTCAGTCAGATGTTTCCTGCACCTCGGCAACAATGCATTGAAGCCCTGGCCAGTGACCCCGAAGCCATCAAAAAGCTACCCCACCAAACTTTATTAATTCACGGTCGCGAAGACGTGGTCGTGCCACCGGTGACCTCAAAAACTTTCTTTGAATTAATCCCTAACGCTCAGTTGCATATGTTTGGGTGTTGTGGACACTGGACTCAAATTGAGCAAAATGCGCGTTTTAATAAGTTGGTGAGTGATTTCTTTTCCGAAGCTGAATAAGAGTTTGTTCAAAGTGTTTTATTTAGGAGCGGTGATTTAGCCAGACATTAACCAGGATTGTTTTTCTGGTTAATGTCACGAGTCAATTGCTCGCTCTCTAGCGCCAGGACAGGTAACAGGATAAGGCTATGTATACCCTGATTCCGATGGTTTTGATCCTGCTGATAGGGGTTGGCTGGCGTTATATCGAGCCCGCCAACTTATCGGCTCATCAGCTGCGCCTTAGCATGGGGGCGCTGGTCATCCATTTAATGGCTCCGGCACTTATTTTTGAAGTGATCCTCACTTCAAAATTGGAAAAAGAGTTTTACCAAATACCTTTTAGCGGAATTATAACGGTCGGCCTGGTGCTGGGCGCGAGTCTTATTTTGTACTCCCTGTTGTTGCGCATGGGCTGGATTACGCGAACGCAGGCGGGTGCTCTACTTATGGCGAGCGCTTTTGGCAATGGGATGGGTATTGGCTTGCCCACGGTCGACGCCCTGGTAGGGAGCGAATGGACAAGCATTACTCTCATTTACGAATTACTGGTGACCGTTCCCTTCGTCTGGATTATCGGCGTGGTACTTTGCGCCCATTTTGGAACCCGTGTTTCGCAGGGTGGCCTGGGGCGTGAATTATTACTTATGCCACCTTTCTGGGCGGTCATTATCGCCCTCGGGCTCAGGCAATTTGAGGTTGAAGTACCTGCGCCCCTGCTAAAAACCCTACATATGCTGGGTACTGCCGCCATACCTTTACTCTTATTGATGGTGGGTATCTCCCTTAAGATAAGCTCCGTTAAATATGCACTCGCACTTATTCCTGTCGTGCTTCTCAAGTTAGTGCTAAGCCCTGTGTTGGCTTTTTATTCGGGTGCTTTTATTGGTCTGGAGGGCGCGGCATTAACCACTTTGGTGATGACAGCCGCTTCGCCCGCCGTGGTGGTCGGTATCGCTTTGTGCGATCGCTTTAAGCTGGATACCGAATTGTTCTGTACAGTCCTCACCTTATCGACAATCATTTATGTGTTGTTCGCGCCCTCTGTATTTTCTGTTTTAACAACAATTACGTAAGTGATGACGTAACTAGCACCTCTCCTGGATTTAAAGGGTTTATGGATATATGCCGTTGAAGTCAACAAACTGGTTTGGGATATGGGTGTGTTTTAGCGCGGGCCTGGTTGCCGCCATGACCATGAACAAGGCCAGCCCAGAT
>JQIA01000483.1_pt1 | contig 20054 bp, 18 predicted proteins | sample 811431 | NCBI WGS metagenome assembly JQIA01 (sample SAMN02998118, study PRJNA258478) | marine sediment metagenome | biome: marine; feature: seafloor; material: sediment; isolation source: oil-polluted sediment collected from 3 locations (0.5 km, 0.7 km and 0.9 km)... | place: USA: Gulf of Mexico ...
GTAATGATTTACTAAATTAGTTGCTTATACACTTAACAAACCAAATAAAATCACGTTTATCACATTAAACCGAATCGAAAATAAATGACTATAAATATTCGATTTGGATTATTTGGAGAAAAAGAAAAAAAGGTTTTTGACGATGTTTGGTCTATTCGTTTTGATAAATTCTTGTAATATTTAGAACATTTCGTGAGTAAAAACCACTTATTGATTGAGGGTTATATCAATTCATAACACTGCACAAAACCGTAATAAATACTATTTAACTAGTCATATAAAAAGAATTAAACTCCGCACTTTTTTTATTGAACATATTTTGTTTTCTTTATTCTACTTATCGATATAAATGCTGCTAAAAAGAAAATAGCCAAAGCTAAAACACTTGATTGAATAGAAATTAAAGAGGTTAATGTACCAAATGTAACCATACCAATAACCAATGCTATTTTTTCTGTAACATCAAAAAAGCTAAAATAAGATGCCGTATCTTCTGTTTCTGGTAATAATTTTGAGTATGTAGATCTTGCCAATGATTGAACTGCACCCATTACCAGACCAATTAAACCACCTAGAATATAAAAATACATCTCAACATTTGGCATTTCTTTTGTTAAATTAAAACCGATAAAACAAACTAAGCCCCAAATAGCAATGGCTATTTTTAGCGTTGATATATTCCCTATTTTATTTGACAATCTTGAAAAAAGAAACGCACCAATAATACCAACAAATTGCACTAATAAAATAGTTGCAATTAAATTTAAGGTTGCTAAACCTAGGATTGTTCCGAATATACCTGCCATTAAAATAATTGTTTGTACACCGATACTTAACAAAAAGAATGAAATTAAAAAAATCTTTAATTCTCTATAAGCAAATAATTCTTTAGCGACTTTTTGTATTTCTTTGATTCCTTTTTTAAAGTAATTATCCTTTGGTAATTTAATTTTCTCATCATCTGGTAATTTCGCATAAGTTACTTGTGCAAAACCAAGCCACCATAAACCAACCAAAACAAATGATAATTGAGAGCCAAATTGTTTGTCATAAAAACCAAAAACTTTTGTTTCAATTAAAACCAGACAGATTAATAATAAGATAATAGAACCTGAATAACCTAGCATAAATCCTTTAGCACTTGCATTATCTTGCTGTTCTGGATGTGCAACTTCTGGTAAATACGCATTATAGAAAACAATACTTCCCCAAAAACCGATACTTGCTAATATTGTAAAGACAATACCAACCCAGAGCGTTTCTTTACCTGTAAAAAAGAACAAACACATTACAGAAATTGAACCTAACAAACAAAAACCTTTTAAAAATTTCTTTTTATTACCTGCGTAATCTGCAATACCGGATAACATAGGAGAAATAAATGCAACAACTAGAAAGGATAACGCCAAAGCATAATTGTACAACGAAGTCGGGTTCCATAAGGTTCCTAAAAGCTCAATCTTTCCTTCTGCATTCGCAAAACTATCTGATGCCGTTAAACCTGCATAATAAATAGGAAATACAGCAGTACTAATCACTAAAGAATACACTGAATTTGCCCAATCGTAAAATGCCCATGCATTTATTAACTTTTTGTCTCCTATCTTTAACATAACTTATATTTAAAAAAAATGCCGTTCAAGAATTTGAACGGCATACAATATAGGAAAACTATTTGTTTATTTATTTTTTACTAGAAGATAATGGCTGGTTATACTTTTTAGCATACATTTTTGCAGTAGGCAAATAACTCTTTAAATCTTGTATTCTTGATGCATTTGATGGGTGCGTGCTTAAAATTTGTGGCGTTGAACTTCCTCCTGATTTTTCACTCATTCTTACCCAAACTTCTGCTGCTTCAGTACCATCATACCCTGCCATTAACATAAAAACCAAACCTAATCTATCTGCTTCTTGCTCATGAGTTCTGCTAAATTTTAATACTGTTAACCCAGAAGTAACACCAAAAGCAGTATTCCAAATTTGTTGTGTTTTTGGGTCTTTGTTTGAAGTCCCTAAAGCTACAAGTAAGCCACCTATTTGTTGTCCATAAGAAGATGTCATACGTTCTTGACCATGTTTTGCAAACGCATGTGCAACTTCATGCCCCATTACAGCTGCAACCCCATTTACGTTATCACAAATCGGCATAATCCCTGTATAAAAAACTACTTTACCTCCTGGCATACACCAAGCATTAACGGTTTTATCTTCAATTAAATTAAATTCCCATCTATAAGAATCTGCTTCAGAAACCATATCATTTGCTCTCATAAAACGATCTACAGCTGCAGAAATATTTTTACCAACTTCTTTTATTTGGTTTGTCATTTTTCTATTAGTAGACACTTTGTTTTCTGCTAAAAACCCTTTATATTGTGCAAAACTTGTTGGTAAAACTTGTGAATCACTTACCAAATTCAATCTACTTCTACCCGTAATTGGCACCGTCGTACATTCTACAAAAAGGAAAACCACAAAAACTAAAATAATTATTTTTTTCATTTTTTCTATATTTAATCGATATTATTATGACACTTAATTATAAAGTATGTCACAAATTTATCGTTTTTAAAATTACGCTACCTATTCTTTCATTAAAAATATTTCTTTTCCGTACAGTTATAAAATTATTGATACTGTAAGTTTTGCTAATCAAATTCGTCAAAAACTAAAACTAATCAAATATATTATCAATAATTGAAATTAAAAAAAATGAAAAATTTAGCAAGTATTCTTATATTATTATTGATGTTCAGTTGTGCTGGTACTGCGCAAAATTCTTCCAAAGAAAAGAAAACTTATAAAATTGAAAAAAAAGCTTCTGAATGGAAAAAAATTCTTTCTCCTTTAGAATATCATGTTTTACGCGAATCGGGAACAGAAAGAGCGTTTTCGAGCGGATTTAATAAAAATCATAAAAAAGGAGTTTATGTTTGTACTGCTTGTAAAACTGAATTGTACAAATCTGAACATAAATATGATTCAGGTTCTGGCTGGCCTTCCTTTGATAGAGAGATTAAAGGGAATGTAGAATTAGATGTCGATTATAAAATTGGTTATGCAAGAACCGAACTAAAATGTAATACTTGTGGTAGCCATTTAGGTCATTCTTTTGATGATGGACCAAAAGAAACCACAGGAAAGCGTCATTGTATAAACGGTGTTGCATTAAAATTTGTTTCTAAAAAAAATAATTAATTTTTAGGTAGCCATTAAAATAGTATCTTTAAATATTAGTTTAGATTTTAAAGATGAAAAAAATAAAATTTCCAAGCGCACAAACAGTTTTACTAATAATAGCTGCATTTGTTGCGCTTTTAACATGGTGTATTCCTTCTGGTCAATATGAAAGATTAGCCTACAATAAAGACGATAATTCTTTTATCAAAACAAATCTAGAGAATTCTATTACTTTAGAAGCTAGTCAGAAAACATTAGATGCTTTAAAGATAAAAATTCCTTTAGTAAACTTTACTTCTGGTGCTATTAATAAACCAATTAGTATTCCAGGAACATATCAAAAATTAAAAGCAAGACCTCAAGGTTTTAAAGAATTTATTTTAGCTCCGTTAAAAGGAATTATCGCAGTCTCGGATATCATTATTCTCGTTTTATTTATTGGAGGCTTAGTCGCTGTTGTAAATTTCACAGGTGCTTTTGAAGCTGGAATTACAAGGCTCTCTAATCTTTTAAAAGGTCGAGAATATATTCTTATAATTACTGTAACTTCTTTAATTGCTCTTGGAGGAACAACTTTTGGTTTGGCGGAAGAAACAATAGCCTTCTACCCCATTTTAATTCCTATTTTTATAGCTGCAAAATACGATGCTATTGTTGCTTTAGCGTGTATTTATATTGGTAGTAGTATTGGTACAATGGTTTCTACAACAAACCCATTTAGTACAATAATTGCTTCAAATTCAGCGGGAATTAGTTGGACTTTGGGTATGGAAGGAAGAGTTTTTATGCTTTTATTTGGGTTAATAATTTGTATATTATATATCATAAGATATGCACAAAGAGTAAAAAAAGACCCTACAAAATCTATCATTTTTGATCAAAAGGAACGCATAGAAAAAATGTTTTCTTTTCAAAATTCATCCGAAGAAATAAATTTTACGTTACGTTTAAAATTAGTGCTTACCATTTTTATTATCTGTTTTATAATAATGGTTTATGGTGTTATTAATTTAGAATGGTGGTTTTTAGAAATGACAGGAGTATTCTTTGTTGGAGCAGTTTTAATTGGATTTATCTGTAGAATAAATGAAACTGTTTTTGTTGATACTTTTATAAAAGGAGCCAATGATTTATTAAGTGTCGCCTTTATTATTGGTCTTGCAAGAGGTGTAACTATTTTAATGGAAGATGGTTTAATTAGCGATACTTTATTATACTACGCTAGTTCATTTACAGATGGAATGAACAAAGGCCTATTTATAAATTCTATTTTATTTGTCTATAGTGGATTATCCTTTTTTATCCCTTCTTCATCAGGAATGGCTGTATTAACAATGCCAATTATGTCTCCTTTAGCTGATACAGTTGCTATAGGGAGAGAGCATGTTGTAAATGCCTACCTTTTAGGAGTTGGTTTATTTTCTTTTATAAATCCTACCGGGTTAATTTTAGCTTCACTTGCTATTGTAAAAGTTGGTTATGATAAATGGTTAAAATTTGTAATTCCTTTAGTGGTTATATTAACTTTGGTTTCCATGATTTTCTTAACCCTCTCAGTTTATTTATAATAGCTGTTCTTTATTTATCCCCACTATTTCTGAAAACTTTAATTTTATTTCTTACATTTAGGGTTATAATTATTAAAAAATGGATAAAGTTGATATTGCTGATTTATTAGATGAAAAACACCGAGAATTATTTTCTTGGTTAGAAAAGCAGCCTCAAGAAAATTGGGAACGAGGTCCAAAAGGAAAATGGTCTACGAGTCAACATATATTACATTTAGCAGATAGTTTACAATTATTAAATAAAGCTTTAAGTTACCCAAGTTTTTTTCTAAGATATAAATTCGGAACTTGTAATAGAGAATCTAGAAGTTACGATGCTATTGCTAAAAGGTATCAACAGAAGCTAATAGAAAATCAAGAAAGAGCAAGGATTTTTAACCAAAAATTAAAGAAACCAACTTTAAAAGAAAGAGAAGGTTTGTTAACAAGATTTCAAATTCTACAAAAAAAGCTGGAATACAAAACAAAAAAAATTAGTGATAAAAATCTTGACAGATTAGTAATTCCCCACCCTTTAATGGGAAAAATGACCGTAAGAGAAATTATTATGTGGACAGCTTATCATACAGAACATCATACTAAAACATTACAAAAATTCTATTAAGTGAAAACCATTATTAAAAAACCACATCTATTTTTTTTTAGTTTGATTCCTCTATTTATTATTGTAGGCCTAATAAGAACTGGTAATGTGATAGATGTTACAATTTACAATACCTTTTTTGCAGTAAAAACGCATCATTGGTGCTATTTTTCTGCCGTTTTCACTTCTTTAATTGGTTTGAATTATTATGTGCTTTATTGGGCAAAAAAACCTACGATTCACATTCTTTCACTTTTCCATATTCTATTTCAAATAGCAGCATTAATTCCGTTTATTTTTTGTGTATTCTTTTTAAATTCAAAAACATTTTTTGCAACTGACTCCATAGATTTTTATGCTTTACTCTCGGCTTCATATATCCTTTTTGTAATTTCAATTTGTTTACATGTACTTAATTTTATTTTGGCGCTTATTATAAAAAAGAAGTAAAACAATCTATTTTTCTTTAGATTACTCTCTTAATATATTCATTTTGCGTTTAAAAGTAATTCTATAGCAATAGAAATGAATATTCGAGCTACCTATTTTGTTTTTTCCAATTATCATTTATCCCTTATTTTAGTGATTTTTCAAATGATTTAAGTTAAATACTGCTTTTAAATTTAAGAATAACAAATCATAAATACCTTCACCATAAATAATTTAAATTACTACTCTTACCCTACATATTTACTCACTATTTCGTATTTACATTAACGATTCTTCACCAATAAAAATTCTTAAAAAGGTTAGATTTAAATGCCATATTAGTGTTGTCTTTTCTATCTTATTTAATGTCCTTTTATCCATTTCAAAAACATCTTTACAAAATTTCTTTAAAAAAAGAGATTAATACTATTAATCTTTTATAAGAGAAGAGTAATTTTTATATTTGTGCTTCCTAAAAAAGAACACCAATTATGTTTAATAATTTAAGCGATAAATTAGATAAAGCCCTACACACCTTAAAAGGTCATGGTAAAATTACTGAAGTAAACGTTGCTGAAACGTTAAAAGAGGTTAGAAGAGCGCTGTTAGACGCCGATGTTAACTTTAAAATTGCTAAAGAATTTACCAAAAGAGTTCAAACCAAAGCCATTGGTCAAGACGTTTTAACGACTTTAAATCCAGGGCAATTAATGGTAAAGTTAGTTAAAGATGAACTAACGGATTTAATGGGTGGAGAAACCGTAGGTGTAAATTTAGGAGGTTCGCCAACTATAATTTTAATGTCTGGTTTACAAGGTTCTGGTAAAACTACTTTTTCAGGAAAATTAGCAAATTTCTTAAAAACTAAAAAATCTAAAGAAGTTTTATTAGTAGGTTGTGATGTTTATAGACCTGCAGCTATTAATCAATTACAAGTTGTTGGAGAACAAATTGGAGTTGACGTATATGCAGAAGTTGGCAACAACGATCCTGTAGAAATTTCTAAAAATGCAATAAAACACGCAAAATCTAAAGGAAAAAATGTTGTTATTATTGATACTGCTGGTCGTTTAGCTGTTGATCAAGAAATGATGACAGAGATTTCTAATATTCATAAAGCTGTAAATCCGCAAGAAACTTTATTTGTGGTAGATTCTATGACTGGGCAGGATGCTGTAAATACAGCAAAAGCTTTTAATGATATCTTAAATTTTGATGGAGTTGTTCTAACAAAATTAGATGGTGATACTCGTGGTGGAGCTGCATTAACCATTAAATCTGTTGTTGATAAACCAATTAAATTTATTGGTACTGGTGAAAAAATGGATGCAATAGATGTATTTCATCCAGATAGAATGGCAGACAGGATTCTTGGAATGGGAGATGTTATTTCTCTAGTTGAGCGTGCCCAAGATCAATATGATGAGGAAGAAGCAAGAAAATTACAAAAGAAGATTGCTAAAAATCAATTTGGTTTTGATGACTTTTTAAGTCAGATTCAACAAATCAAAAAGATGGGAAGCATGAAAGATTTGGTTGGTATGATTCCTGGAGCGGGAAAAGCAATGAAAGATGTAGACATTGATGATGATGCTTTTAAAGGTATTGAAGCAATTATACATTCTATGACTCCATCAGAAAGAAGTACACCAAACTCTATAAACGCAAGTAGAAAAAAGAGAATTGCAAAAGGTTCTGGAACTTCTATTCAAGAAATAAATCAATTGATGAAGCAATTTAATCAAATGAGCAAAATGATGAAAATGATGCAAGGTGGTGGTGGTAAAAAGATGATGCAAATGATGAAAGGAATGCAATAAATTTAGGCTGCTTTTTAGCAGCCTTTTTTAATTTACAGAATGATTAATACTATTTTAAGCACAACTAATTTTGAAAAAATAAAGAACTTTATTTTTATTCTTTTAGGTGTTTCTATTTTTTTAGTTTCCAATAATAATGGGATGTTTTGGGACAATGTTCTGTTTGCTTCAAAAATGGGAAATCATTTATATGATAATTCTATTTTTGACTGGACCATTCCTAATGCATTTGATCCTGGTCACCCTCCTTTTTTAGGCTTTCTTTTAGCCCTCTCATGGAAAACTTTGGGTCATAAATTGTGGGTTAGCCATTTATTAATGTTACCATTTACAATTGGTGTCTTTTATCAATTATATAATTTTATCTCTTACTTTGTTAAAGATAGAAAACATCAAATCTTTGCTTTCTTATTAATACTAATAGACCCAACACTTTCTACTCAACTAGTTATAGTTAATCCTGAAATTGTTATCGTTTTTTTCTTTTTACTAACTTTGAATGGTTTGTTATTTAGAAACAATAGATTTAAGTTTATTGGCTTATTTTTCTTAAGTATTGTTTCTTTTAGAAGTATGATGCTATTTGGAGGAATATTCTTATATGATATATTAAATAAATTATATATTGAAAAGAAGACAATAAAGTCAATTTTCAATTTAAACTTTTTAATGTTTTATATTCTAGGAAGTTTACCAGGAGTTACTTTCGTTATTTGGAGGCTATTAACAAAAGGATGGTTACAAACACATCCAGATTCTCCTTGGGCAAGTTTATGGCAAGTTGCTACTCCTAAAATATTTTTAAAAAATACAATTACATTAATTCATAGATATTTAGATTTTGGTAGAATATTTATGATGCTCTTTTTACTTGTGTGTTTATTTTTTTTTGGTAGAAAAATAATTAAATCAACAAAAAATAAACAACTTTTATTACTTTCAATTAGCTCTGTATTTTTTATAATTATAGCCGTTTTAGTTTCTACAAATGCCTTTGGACATAGATATTTTATTGTTTCATTTATCTGTCTTAATTTATTGACTTTTCGTATTATTCAAAAATATTATACAAAGAAAAAACTCATATACGGATTATTATTCTTTGGCTTAATTACAGGAAACCTTTGGATATATCCAAAGAGTATTTCTCAAGGTTGGGATGCTACTTTAGCACACATTCCATACCATTCGTTAAGAATTAAAGCAATAGACTATTTAAAGAGTGAGCAAGTAGCCATCTCTAGCGTTGCTAGTTTTTTTCCAAACCTTACCACCTTAGACTTCGTCGATTTTAGTGGTGATAAAAAATCTTTTACTAAATTTACAGGAAAAAACAAATTTGTACTCAATTCCACAGTTTATAATTTATCCGATGAAGAATTGAATCTTTTAGATAAAAATTATACTACATTAAAAGAATTTAAAAATTTAAACATAACTATTACTTTATATATTTTAAACAAAAAATGATTTTATTAGACGGAAAAAAAACATCTGCTGACATTAAAGAAGAAATTGCTTTAGAAGTTAGAGATTTAAAAGATAGAGGAAATAAAACGCCTCATTTAGCTGCAATTATAGTTGGTAATGATGGCGCTAGTATTACGTATGTAAATGCAAAAGTAAAAGCTTGTGAAAGAGTTGGTTTTGAATCATCTTTAATAAGATTGCAAGAAGAAACTTCTGAAGAAGATTTATTAAATGAAATTGCTGTTTTAAATGTTGATAATGACATTGATGGCTTTATAGTTCAATTACCATTACCTAGACACATTGATGAGCAAAAAGTTTTAATGGCTATTGATCCTGATAAAGATGTAGATGGTTTTCATCCAACAAATGTTGGAAAGATGGCTTTAAATTTGCCTACTTTTATTTCTGCTACTCCATTTGGAATTTTAGAATTATTAGACAGATATAATGTTGAAACTTCAGGTAAACACGTTGTTGTTCTAGGAAGAAGTCATATCGTTGGTAGCCCAATGAGTATTCTTTTATCACAAAAAAGAAAAGTTGGAAATGCAACAGTAACCATGTGTCATAGTAGAACTAAAAACTTAAAAGAAATTACTTTACAAGCTGATATAATTATTGCTGCTATTGGAATTCCTGAGTTTTTAAAAGCAGATATGGTGAAAGATAATGTTACTGTTATCGATGTTGGAATTACTCGTTTAGCGGATTCTAGTAAGAAGAGTGGATTTAGATTAGTTGGAGATGTGGCTTTTGATGAAGTTTCTAAAAAATCTGACTTCATTACTCCTGTTCCTGGCGGAGTTGGACCAATGACCATTGCAATGTTATTAAAGAACACATTGTTAGCTTGTCAAAGAAAAAGTTAAACTTCTATAATATCAATTATAAAAAATGCTCTTTCGTTTAGGAAAGAGCATTTTTTATACTCCGAATTCTTTTTTGTAAATCTTTACAACCAATAAAAATAAACTGATCAATAAAGGTCCAAAAATCAATCCAATAAAACCAAATAATGGCACACCTACAATAACTCCTATTAAAGTAATTAATGGATGAACATTATCTAATTTTCTAAGCACAAAAAGTCTTATAATATTATCAGTAGAGCCAACAACGACCAATCCATAGATTAAAATTCCCCAAGCAGAAAAATCATTACCATTTGCCATTGTTAAAATAAATACAGGAATAATTCCTATTAATGTTCCTACAAAAGGAATCATAGAACCTACTGTAATAATAATAAACCAAAAGAGTGTATCTTCTATTCCAAAAATTAAAAATCCAATTAAAGCAATCGTTCCTTGAGCAATTGCTACTAGCGGAATACCGAGTGCATTAGACCTTACCATGGTAATAGATTCTTTACCAATAATATTTAAACTTTTTTCGTTTATCGGAATATATTCATACAAAGAGTCTTTTAAATGATTTCTGTTTGTAAGCATATAATAGAGCATAAAATACATTAAAGCAATTGCTACTACAATATGAAAAGTACTACCTACAAAACCTTCTAGATTATTTGCAATCCAACCAGATATTTTAGAAGCATTAATTTTTGATGCAACATCAAAACCAAAACCTACCTCAAATACTTCTATCTCATTTTTAATAACCTCTACAATTTGTTTCGAATTATTTACAGCTTTACCTACTTTATTACCTAACATTATTATGATTCCTAAAACTGGTAAAAGAATACATATAAATGAAATTGACATTAAAAAACCCGCAGCTAAATCTGGATGCCATTTTTTCCTAATTAAGAAACTCATCCATTTTCTTAGGAGAACATAAATCGTAATAGCTCCTAATACCCCAGATAAATAAGGAATTAATTCTCTAAAAATAAGGATTGCGAAAAATAAAATTAATAATAAAACAAAAACTTGTCTTATTGTTTTTGGAGAAATAAAATGTTTCATTTGGGGGAATTTTATGCAATTTATAAAATATCTTGATTTAAAGGTTAATTTTCACAAGAGATTTTCTAGGCTGATAAACTTTTTTTTCAATTAAGTTCGTCTATTATCAACCTCAATCATACCCTTTTTAGATATATCATAAAAAGTTAACCTGCAAAAATCTGCAAATTCCTATTAGAGATTCAGAATTAAAATTCCCAAAAGGATTCTCTTTAGAACAAATGTATTTCGTAAAACTTTTTTGAGATGAAATTGTATTCATAAAATTACAAATAAGAGGATATATTAATAATCAGTAATTTTAACTTCATTAAAATAATTAAAATTAACGGATAAAAGAAATCCACTTGTTTTCGTAAAACACGTGGTCGTTTTTATACTTATCTACAAATGTGTAAGCCATTGAAATGGCATCCATTTTACTTTTTTACTAAAAGAACATAAAGGAAAACTTAGGTTTTATTCAAATAAAGCAGCTAAAAACTCAGCCACACAAGCAGGTTTTTCTTGCCCTTCAATTTCTATTAGACATGAGAAGGTGACTTTTATACCATTATTATTTAATTCTTCAATTTCATTAATAACAGTGTGCATTCTTAATTTACTATTAACAGGCACCGGATTTGGAAAACGGACTTTATTTAACCCGTAATTTAATCCCATTTTTACACTTTTAATAGAAAATGATTCTTCTAATAATTTAGAAATCATAGCAACAGACATAAAACCATGTGCAACTGTACTTTTAAAAGGACTCTCCTTCTCTGCCCGTTTTTCATCAACATGAATCCATTGTTTGTCTAAAGTAGCATTTGCAAAATCGTTAATCATTTGTTGAGTAACGGTATACCAATTCCCTGCAGGTAATTGTTTACCTTTCATCAATCTAAACTCTTCAAAATTCGCAAATTCTAGTGGTTTCATAAATTTATTTTTTAGTGAATAAATCGTCTTTTATTTTTGGTAGCTGTAATTCAAATTTAACCGCAATAACACGAATAATTACAATTACTAATGCAGAAACAACAAATATGATATTTTCAGAAAAATGAAAATAATTAAGTAATAAATACGTCATTCCACCTGCCAAACAAGCGGAAGCATAAATTTCTTTTTCAAATATTAAAGGAATTTTATTTGTTAGAACATCCCTTAAGACACCTCCAAAAACAGCTGAAATCATTCCCATAATTAAGGCAATAATAGGATGTAGATTGTACGACAATCCTTTCTGCAAGCCTAATAAAGTAAAAACACCTAAACCAATAGTATCAAACAAAAACATCGTTTTACTTAAAGGTGCAATTTTACTTTTAAATAGAAAAGTTAAAATTACTGCAGATAAAATGGTCCATAAATAATTTAAATCACCAATCCAATTGATAGGATGAGCATTCATTAAAACATCACGTAACATTCCGCCACCAACAGCAGTTATAAAAGCGATAATAATCACTCCAAATAAATCAAACTTTTTATCAGAAGCAACCAAAGCACCACTAATTGCAAAAGCAAAAGTACCCAGAATGTCTAAAAGATAAATCAGTTCCATTTTACACAGTAACTTCTGTAAATTTAATGTTTAGTTCTCTTTGAATTTCATGAATTCTTTCAATTTCATACGGTAAAACAAACGCAAGAGAAATCCCTGTTTTCCCAGCTCTAGCCGTTCTTCCACTTCTATGCGTATAATATTCTAATTGCTCTGGTAATTGGTGATGTACAACAAATTCTAAATTTCTAACATCGATACCACGTGCAGAAACATCAGTAGATATTAAATATTGTAAGCTTTCATTTTTAAAAGCACGCATTACTTTATCACGTTCTTTTTGCTGCATATCTCCCTCAAGGGCTGCAGTAGAAAAACCTTCTTCAATTAATTGAGCCGCTAAATTTTGTGCTCCAGCCTTTGTTCTACAAAATATGATTCCACGTTGTGTACCTCTTTTTTCTATGAAAGAAATAATTGCACTCGTTTTTTCTTTAATTGTCGTTTTTACATATTGATGACGAATATTTGAATTCACCAAAGATTCAGGATTAATTTGAACTCTTGGCGCATTAGAATCCATATACGTCTTCACAATTTTTTTAATTTCTTCTGGCATTGTAGCAGAAAACAACCAAGTTTTTCTGTCAGATTTTGTCGTAAACTTTAAAATTCTATTTAAGTCTTGTTTAAAACCCATACTTAGCATTTCATCAGCTTCATCTAAAATAACAGTTTTTACATGACTAATATCAATACTTCCACGTTCAATTAAATCAATCAATCTACCAGGAGTTGCCACAACAACATGTGTGGTTCTCTTTAGATTATTCATTTGACGATCTATCTTTTCTCCACCAAAAACAGCTTCTACAAAAATTTTTTCCTCACTATATTTTGTAAACTTGAATAATTGCTTTTTTATTTGCTGAACTAATTCTCTTGTTGGAGATAGAATTAGTGCTTGTATATTATCTGAAGTTGAATCTATATGGTGCAAAACAGGCAAACCAAAAGCAGCCGTTTTCCCTGTACCTGTTTGTGCCAAACCAATAAAATCGGTAGGTTCTTGTAATAAAACGGGTATCGTTTTTTCTTGAATTTCGGAAGGTTTAGAAATTCCTAATTCTTTAATTGATTTTATATAATCTTCACGTATACCTAAAGCTGAAAAAGTTGACATTTTGTATCTTAATTTAAAAGTGCAAAGATACTTTTATTTGCTTGGTTGTAATACTTTTAAAACGTTTTCTCTTATTCTGGCAGGCTTATCTATTTTTGAGATTAAATCTCTATAAATTTTTATAATATAAGCACACAAGATTAATAGCATCTTGTGTGCTTAGAAAAATTAAAGTTTTACTTGTTTCTGATTTTTATTTTTTCTTAAAAACTCAATACCTAGAATTAACAGAATACTTGCTCCAAATAATGGAAGTACAATACCTAGAATAACAATTACACCAATAACTCCATAACCCGCTTTAAATGAAATAGGTACTTTTGGAGTTCCCCATTTCCCAGTCTCTTTTCGTTTTAGATAAGAGATTAATGCAGCCATAGAAACAAATGCTAATAATATAGCTATACCTATCATTAATAACCAATTCCATAATCCAAATTGACCTTGATGAAATGCCATTAACCACATACGTCCATGCATTAAAAAACCAACATCTTCCCAATTATGATGTATTAATTCTTTGCCAGAATATTGATCGAAATGATATTTTTTCTGTGCGTCTAAATCAAATGTAGTGTTGTAAATACTATACACACCTTTTTCATTTTTCGGAAATCCAATACTAACTTCTCCTTTTAAATTCATTGATTTTGCTAGTTTCACTATAGTATCTAACGATATTGGCTTACCTTTAATATCAGATTTTAAAGTTTTAGAATCCCAAGTTTTTGGAAACCCAGTATTGGTCTCTTTTTGTAATGCTTTAAAATTACTACCAAAAACATCTGTCCATGGTAATCCTCCAGCCAACGTCATTAATAATAAAATTGATGCCCAAAAACCTAAAACAGTATGTAAATCTCTATATAAAATTCGTTTTCCTTGTTTAAAACGAATTCTAAAAAAACCTTTTATGCCATCTTTTTTGTTTGGCCAAAACACGTAAATTCCTGTAATGATTAACACAAACATCCAGCTGGCAATTAATTCAACTATTTTAGTCCCGAATTTACCTAAAAAAAGTTCTCCATGAAGCTTTCTAACTATATGCATATTAGAATCTTTAGGGCCAATACTACCTGTTACTTCTCCTTTATAAGGATTTATATAAATATTATTTTTATGACTAAACATTCCTGAAGAAAATGTAACTGCTTCATTTGCTTCTGTAGGTATTACCATAGAACTTGGCATCTTATGTGATGCTTTTTTTGCTAATTCCCATTGTTTTGTATACGAAATGATTTCACCCTTAACCTTAACCGTTTTAATATGCACTTGTTTTGGTGCCTCGTATTTATCTTTAAATAGATAAACACCTCCTGTAATTGCTAATAAAATTACAAAAGGCAATGATATTAACCCTGCAATAAAATGCCATTTCCAAAGCCATTGATTTAATTTTCTATTTCTCATCTTAATATTAGTTTTAAATTTAGATGCCTTACTATACATAATCAAAATATTTACACCTTTAAATACACTCAGTTAGACAAATGATACTTGTTTTTTAAATAATTTTATTCTTATTAAAAATTATATTTTACACCAAAATGAAATGCTCTAGGTGTACCAACAGTATATGAATTTTCTTTACTCCACTTACTATAAGATGCTCTTGGAGAATATAACTCGTCAAAAATATTTAAAGCATGACCCCAAACTTCAAACTTATTAAATTTATAAGCTATTAATACATTAAAAACATTGTGTCCTTTGTAGGTCGCAGTGCTAAATGTAGCGTCATCGTTTTTAACTTGATTTTCGTAACTTGTATTGTATTCTCCCACCATTTCGTTAGTTAAACTCATGCTTAAATCTTTTAAATTTTGTGGAACAAAGGTAATTTTAGTTGTTCCAATTATAGATGGTGCAGATTCTCTATCTGTTTCTGAATAATCTACATTACTATCAAAAAATTCAATATATCTATGTTTAGAAAAACTTCCATTATGGCTAATACTTACACCTTCTATTGGCGTGTATTTTAAACCATATTCTATTCCGTACGATTTTGTTTTTCCTGCATTTACATCATAATAATCGTCATTTTCATCACGTAAACTTATCAACGTATTTTTTCCATCTAAAATATAAAGAGCTATATCTGCTCTAAAAACATTTGAAAAATTAAAATAAGTTCCTATTTCATAATTATCATAACGACTAGGTTTTAAATCAAATACATCATCACCTTCATCTAAATAACTATTTCTATATAGGCTAGAAGATTGTGGTGGAGTAAAACCATTTGAATAGTTTGCATATAGCCCTAAACTTTTTGATAGGTTATAATTCGCTCCTATTTTTGGTGAAATATTATCATACGCATTTTTAGAATCTTTTGGTCCAGCAACACCTTCTGCTAAATTATTATAATCATATTCAAATTTATCAAAACGTACAGCGGCAGTCAATTTTAATGTTTCTGTTGGATTAATTTCGTATTGTAAATACGTTGCTAAGTTTAAAATACTAGCATCATAATTAAGAATATAATCACCTGTATTTACTGAGTAATCTGTATTAATAGAAGTTAGAGGATTTATAGTTACTGAAATAGTTTCTGCCTCATAATCTTGTGGAGAATAATCTAACGTTGTTCCTAAAATTAAAGATGATTTAGCAAAATCGAAATCTAATTTATGTTGTATTAACCCAACATAACTTTTAAACTTGTTACTATTAATTTCTCCACTTGCTTTTCGTTGACTTATTCGATATGATGGAATTTGATCCATATTATTTTTTCTAAAAATAAAATTAACAGCTGTTTTATTATTTTCATTCCACTGCTTATCTAATGTACTTCTAAAACGAAATGCAAAGGCATCACGTTCTGTAAAAGTTTGATCACTTTCATAACTTCGAGATGAATAATTTTCTTCACTTAAAGAACCAGACATATCTGATCTGTAATCAATAATATCAAATACATTTACCCAATTAAGTGATGTTGATAAATGATTTACATTTTTAAAAGTTAATGCAAATTTTTCATAATCACTATGAGAAACAGGTCCATTTTTACGTTGTGTATATTGTGTACCAATATAAAAACCAACATTTTCAGATACATATTTAGATAATTCTACCCCATATTTTGTTAAACCTAAATCATTAATTTGAAAACCAAGAGTTCCAGAAAATTCTCTTGTTGGATTTTTAGTAATAAAATTAAAACTTCCACCAATCGCTTCACTACCATAAATACTAGAAGCAGGTCCTTTTAGTACTTCTACCTTATCAAAAGATACATCATTCATTTCTAAAAGCGCATTATGATTAAAAACGGCTGTTGGACGAATAGGTAAACCATCTTCTACATATAAAAATAGTGACTTTGTAGATATTGGAGAACGTACAGACATCATATGTTGTTCGTTACCAGCAGCTCTAGACATTATCATATTTACTCCAGGAACATTATTAACTAATTGATCGATATCAAACGCTTTTGTTTGTGCAATTTCTTTAGCAGAAATAACTGAAATAGAAGCCGGAACTTCTTTTCTAAGTTGTTTTTCTCTACTTGCCGATATTACAACTTCTTCTAAAACTTGATCTTTTTCAAAAAGTTGAATACTATTATTGTATACAGAAAGTTTTTTTTCAACAGTGATAAAACCCATAAATTTAACAACAACTGTTTTATTGTTTTCTAGAGTGATAGAAAAATTACCATCGAAATCTGTAATTACAGCATTGTTACTATTTGTTTTTGATTGAATTGTTGCTCCTACTAAAGGCTTATTATTTAAGTTTATAACTTGTCCTTTATATGTATCTTGAGCATATGTGTATAAACTTACTAAACAAATAGTAAGCATTAATATTTTTTTCATCTGTATATTTATTTTTAACGCAAGATTTAGCTCCAATAAATATTGGTACTTCACGTAATATTTTAAAATTATTATCTTATTAAGCTTTGAGTAAATTCTAAACTAGTTTTATTTTATAAATACATAATAACATCCTCAAAGAATAATCTTCGAAGTATCTTTTTATAAATTATTTGAGGATTGTATTAAAGAACAAAAAACTTTAAAAAAACTAAGTTTGTGGTGGCTTATCAAGTCTATCTTGATATAAAGAAATTAATAATTTGGAATGTTTCCAGTAGTTTTGAGTAGTGTTCTTTTTTGTAAAGAAATTAAGACAAAAAATTTGCTTTTGAAAATAAACAGGAACAAATGTTTCTGAAAGTAGAGCTAAAGAATATGTGTTTCCTTCTGGAGTTTCTTTTGTATTTATTGCTAATTGAGTTGCTAAATGACATTTACCATTACACTGAAGAACTGGTGTTTCTTTATTAACACAATATTTTTCTATAATATAATCTAAATTAAGTTCATAATAAGCAAGATAACCAATATTATATATAGGTCTAATGGCCAGTGTAAAAAATAATATAAATGAAAAAGTTTTTTTCAACATTTTAAACACTAATTAATGCCTCTTACTAATTTATGCAAAGATACTTTTATTTGCTTGGTTGTAATACTTTTAAAACGTTTTCTCTTATTCTGGCAGGCTTATATGTTTTTGAATCTAACATTGCCCAAGTTGTTCTTGCTTTTAAGATTAAAACATCGTTTTTATAAAACTCTATATTTCTTATAGATGTAAAACCTCTTGTTTCACCTACCCACGTTTTTGCTGTAACTTCATCACCTAAAACTGCTTGTTTTAAATAATCTATCTCATGCCTCATTACAACCCAAACATATTCTGGTAATGGGTTATCTTTTGTTAAAAATGCTAAATGTTCAAAAGCAACAGTATCCATCCACTTTACATAGGATACATTATTTACATGGTTTAAATCATCTATATCATCAGATGAAACTATAAACTTCATAGAAAAAGGTTCAATCATTTTATCAATTTTAGCAAACATAAAAATTTTAATATATCTATAACTAATATTGATGCCTCAATTTAGATATAACATTTATTATTTAGTTTATTTGCAGAACTTATATGAAACAACTAGCAGGAGAATTAGGTACAGAAAAAATCAGTAAATTATTGATAAAACAAGCGGGTCCTGCATCCATAGGAATTCTTGTAATGTCATTAAATATGATTGTCGATACTATTTTTGTAGGTCAATGGATTGGTGTTTTGGCAATTGCAGCAATCACAGTAGTATTACCAATTGCATTTCTAATTTCATCTATAGGAATGGGAATTGGAATTGGAGGAAGTTCTATTATATCTAGGGCATTAGGAGAAAATGATACAGAAAAAGCTTTTTTAACTTTTGGAAATCAAGTTAGTTTAACAACTGTTTTGGCTATCTTATTTGTTGTTCTCGGAAATGTTTTTAGTACAGAAATTTTAACTTTATTTGGCGCTAAAGGCGATATTTTAATTCCTGGGAAAGAATATTTTGATGTTATTATTTATGGCGTTCCGTTTTTAGCTTTTGCAATGATGGGAAATCCTACGATTAGAGCAGAAGGAAAACCGAAATTTGCCATGTATGCGATGATGATTCCTGCCGTTGCAAATATTGTTTTAGATATTATTTTTATTAAATATATGGATTTAGGCATGTTTGGTGCAGGTTTAGCAACTTCAATCGCGTATGCAAGTTGTGGTTTATATATCTTGTATTTCTTTATTTCCTCTAAAAGTGAATTAAAAATTATTCCTAAAAACTTTAAATTAGACTTTAAAATAGTTCGTGAAATTGTAGAGTTAGGAGGAGTTTCTATTGTAAGACAAGGAACAATTAGTATTTTAATGATTGTTTTAAATTACTCGCTTTATAAATATGGAGGTGAGATATCAATTTCTATTTTCGGAATTATTAATAGAGTAATGATGTTTGCATTATTCCCAATTATGGGAATTACACAAGGTTTTTTACCAATTGCAGGTTATAACTATGGTGCAAAAAAATACGACAGAGTTAAAGAAACCATCAATAAAGCCATTATTTATGGATGTGCAATTGCAGCCGTAATTTATGTTGTTATCATTATATTTTCTCAGGAAATTATAGGGATTTTCACTACGGATGCAAGATTACTAGCCGAAACACCAAGAGCTATGATTTTAGTATTTCTTGTTTCCCCAATTATAGCAATTCAACTTGTAGGCTCAGCATATTTTCAAGCTGCAGGAAAAGCAATGCCTGCTTTATTTTTAACCCTTTTAAAACAAGGAGTTTTCTTAATTCCTTTAGCCTATATTTTACCTTTATATTTTGGAGTTGATGGTGTTTGGTATTCTTTTGCTATTGGGGATGTTCTTGCAACTATTATCACTTATATCGTTCTAAAAAGAGAAATTAAGAAGAATTTGAATTCGTTAGCAGTTAGCAGTTAGCAGTTAGCAGTTAGCAGTTAGCAGTTAGCAGTTAGCAGTTAGCAGTTAGC
>JQIA01000484.1_pt1 | contig 20027 bp, 13 predicted proteins | sample 811431 | NCBI WGS metagenome assembly JQIA01 (sample SAMN02998118, study PRJNA258478) | marine sediment metagenome | biome: marine; feature: seafloor; material: sediment; isolation source: oil-polluted sediment collected from 3 locations (0.5 km, 0.7 km and 0.9 km)... | place: USA: Gulf of Mexico ...
AAATTGAAAAAATTGATATTAAAAAATGGCAATATTTATAAAAACTAAGGAAGAAATTGAAAAAATGCGGATTGCTGGGCAATTAGCAAAAGAAACTTTAGATATGATAACTCCTTATGTTAAGGCTGGTATATCAACTAATGAATTGGATAAGATATGTCATGATTATACTGTTAATGTACAAAAAGCAATTCCTGCTCCTTTAAATTATAAGGGATTTCCTAAATCAATTTGTACTTCAGTAAATCATCAAGTTTGTCATGGTATTCCTAGTAGTAAAAAATTAAAAAATGGTGATATTGTTAATCTTGATATAACCACTATTAAAAATGAATATCATGGTGATACCAGTCGTATGTTTATGATTGGTAAGCCAAGCATCAAAGCTGAACGGTTAGTAAAAATTACTTATGAATGTTTATGGATTGGAATTAATGCCGTGCGACCAGGTGCTTATTTAAATAGAGATGTGGGAGCTGCAATTCAAAACTATGCAGAATCAAAAAATTGTTCAGTAGTTCAAGAATATTGTGGGCATGGAATAGGGAGAAGCTTTCACGAAGACCCACAGGTTTTACATTATTTCAGTCCACAAGGAAAAGATATATTATTACAACCTGGTATGATTTTTACTATTGAACCAATGATTAATGTTGGTAAACGAGAGATTAAAGTTTTACCAGATAAATGGACAGTGGTTACTAAAGATCATAGTTTATCTGCCCAATGGGAGCATACTATTTTGGTTACTGAAACTGGAGCCGAGGTATTAACACTAGCTGATAATGAATAACTTAAATTTTGACTATATGATATTTCAAATTAAGGATTATAAATTATTGATTATATAAATAAATTAAACTATTTAGGTAGTAATAAAACCCCTTTTTTATTTGTTATTGATTTTGAAGTAAATAATTTTTATATAGTTCCATTAGCAAAATTAGAATCTAATGTACTATTTTCTATCGATGAATTTTCTAATTTTAAACATAATTATCAAACTAGCGATTCAATAATTAACAAAATACCAATTAGTTTTGAAAAATACCAATCAGCTTTTGAAAAGGTAATTCAAGAGATAAGAGTTGGCAATACATACATGCTTAATTTAACTTTTCCAACTCTAATAAAAACTAATTTATCGTTATCAGAAATTTTTTTAAGTAGCAAAGCTCAATTTAAATTATATTTTAAAGATAAATTTACAGTATTTTCTCCAGAACGTTTTATCAAAATTGAAAATAATATAATTAAAACATACCCAATGAAGGGGACAATTGATGCTTTAGTTCCAAATGCCAAGCAAAAAATTTTAGCTAATGAGAAAGAACAAGCAGAACATAATATGGTAGTGGATTTGCTTAGAAATGACTTATCTATTGTAGCAAATCAAGTTAAGGTTGAAAAATTTAGATATGTAAATAAAATAATTGCTGGCTCTAAAACATTATTACAAGTTAGCTCTGAAATAAGTGGAATTCTAGAATATAATTGGCAACCTAGAATTGGCGATATTTTATCGTCTTTATTACCAGCAGGTTCAATTTCCGGTACTCCTAAAAGAACAACAATTGAAATTATAAAAACAGTTGAAGGTTATCAGAGAGGTTTTTTTACTGGTGTTTTTGGATACTTTGATGGTAATAAATTAGATAGTGCAATAATGATTCGTTTTATCGAAAAAATAGATGACCAATTGATTTATAAAAGTGGTGGTGGGATTACGATAGATAGTGACTTAGAAACTGAATATCAAGAAATGTTAGATAAAGTTTACATTCCGATTTAAGTTCCTAAGCTATAAAAATTTATTTAGAATATAAATCTGCTGGGTCTGTCACTACTGGTTCTATAGTTAGCCATTGTTCATTTTTATATTGTTGAAAAAAACAATTATGGCGACCAGTGTGACAAGCAACACCTATCTGCTCAACCAGCAATAATATTACATCATTATCACAATCTAGCCGAATATCTTTAACATATTGAATTTGCCCTGATTCTTCACCTTTAAACCATAGTTTATTTCTGGAACGAGACCAATAGACAGCTCGTTGTTGTTGCACTGTTAATTGTAATGCTTCCCGATTCATCCAAGCTAACATTAAAACTTTTTTTGTTTCAATATCTTGAGCAATAGTTGGAACTAAACCTTGTTCATTCCAAGTGATTTTATCTAACCAATTTATTTGCATTTTAATAAGGGATTATAGTTTTTTAGTATATTATTATGAAAATAAAACTTTTTTTAAGGTTTTAAAAATTAATATTATATCTAAATAAATTGAATGATTTTTAACATATTGTTGATGATATGCTAATTTCAAAGGTAATATTTTTTCAACGTAATCCATTTCTGGTTGTTGCGAAGTTGCTAGTATCTCACTTTCATTACGAAATTCTATTGAGGCATAGTCAGTAATACCAACCGGTACTGACAATACATACTCTTTAATTTCATCTGGATATAATTCTACATATTCAGGTACTTCTGGACGTGGCCCAACAATACTCATTTCACCTTTAATAACGTTTATCAACTGTGGTAATTCGTCTAATTTGAATTTGCGTAAGAAATGCCCACAGCCAGTTATACGTGAATCATAACCTATAGTTAATTTTGGCCCTTTGGTATCCACATACATAGTACGAAATTTAATAATTTTAAATGGTTTGGCAAATTGCCCAATCCTAGTTTGAAAGAAAAATATTGGTCCTCTACTATCCAATTTTATCCAGACAGCAATTAGTATAAATAACGGTGATATTAAGATTAAACTTGGAACAACACAACATATGTCAAATATGCGTTTTTTCATTGAAATTTATATGATAGTAGTGAAAACGGTTCAAGTATCGAACTTAAATAAAATCAACTAGTAAGATATATTTTATCAAACTTGTTATAATGTGGTCAATTTTTTATAAAAAATACACCTTAATAACATAGCAATTAGCTAAATAACTATGATAACATTTTGCCGCAAATTTATGTTATTATAACAAACAGTTCAAATATATCATTTTCTAATTAGATGTATTACATAAATGCTAAATAAGAAATTGATTATTGAATTTGATTAAGAATTAGGCATTCATAATTAAGAATTGCTATACCATTCATAAACCTCTATAATTTATTGAAAATTGAGGTCAGACTTTAAAGAGATTTTTTAACATGGGAAAAAATGTTGTAGTTGTTGGAACTCAATTTGGTGATGAAGGTAAAGGTAAAATAGTTGATTTATTGACTGAACGTGCTACTGCTGTAACTCGTTTTCAAGGTGGACATAATGCAGGGCATACTCTTGTTATTGATGGCCAACAAACTATTTTGCATCTAATTCCATCCGGTATTTTGCGTAGTAAAGTGCAATGTCTAATCGGTAATGGAGTAGTGCTATCACCAGGAGCTTTGTTAGAAGAAATTAAAACTCTGGAAAACAAAGGAGTTCCAGTAAGAGAACGTTTAAAAATTAGTGATGCCTGTCCTTTATTACTACCATATCATGTTGCGTTAGACAATGCTCGTGAAATAGCTCGTGGTAAAAATAAAATTGGTACTACAGGACGTGGAATTGGCCCAGCTTATGAAGATAAAGTAGCTCGGCGTGGACTTAGGGTTAGTGATTTAGCCAATAAAGATCAGTTTGCAACTAAATTACAAGAAGTGATAGAGTATCATAATTTTGCTTTACAGAACTATTTTAAAGCTGAACCAGTTGATTTTCAAACAATATTAGATGAAACTTTAGCTATTGCTGAAGAATTAGCTCCAATGATTACAGATGTTCCATTATTGCTATCCCAATTACAAAAAATTAAAGGTAATAATATATTATTTGAAGGAGCTCAAGGAACTTGGCTAGATATAGATCAAGGTACTTATCCATTTGTAACTTCATCTAATACCACAGCTGGTGGAGCTGCAACTGGAAGTGGAGTTGGACCACGTGATTTAGATTATATTTTAGGTATCACCAAAGCTTATATGACCAGAGTTGGTTCTGGACCGTTTCCTTCTGAATTATTTGAAGATGTTGGTAAGCATTTATCCGATCAAGGTCATGAATTTGGAGCCACTACTGGTAGAGCTAGACGTTGTGGTTGGTTAGATATAGTTGCATTACGACGTTCTGTAATAACTAATAGTATAACTGGTATATGTATAACTAAATTAGATGTAATGGATGGTTTAGAAACTGTGCGGATTTGTGTGGGCTATGATGATGCAGGCAAACGATTAGAAACTCCACCTACAGGAGCAGAAGCTTTTGCTCGTTGTAAGCCAATTTATTTAGACATGCCAGGTTGGGAACAATCTACTGCTGGAATACGCAACTATGGCGATTTACCAACTAATGCTCGTAATTATTTAGCCAAAATTGAAGAGTTATTAGAAATTCCGATAGATATGGTTTCTACTGGTGCAGAACGTGACCATACTATTATTAAAGACCATCCATTTGGGGCAGCACCAAAGGTAGTTAAGATACGTCCAATAAATCCATGAGCCAACTAACTCATTTTAATCAAGCTGGTGAAGCTCACATGGTGGATGTGGGTCAAAAAGCTAATACTGAAAGAGTTGCAATAGCTGAAGGCTTTATAAGTATGCAAGTTCAGACATTAGATTTGATTATAGCTGGCGAACATAAGAAAGGTGATGTATTAGGAATTGCTAGAATTGCTGGAATTATGGCAGCTAAAAAAACTAGCGAGTTGATTCCGCTTTGTCATCCATTAATGTTGACTCATATCACTGTGGATTTACAACCTCGGCAAAATGCAATCCATTGTCAGACAATAGTGAAAACTGCTGGTCAAACTGGGGTGGAAATGGAAGCTTTGAATGCTGTACAAGTAGCTTTATTAACTATTTATGATATGTGTAAAGCAGTAGATCGTGGAATGACAATAGAGCAAGTTAGATTACAAAAAAAATCTGGTGGTAAATCTGGAACTTGGGAGAGGTGATTTTAGCAATAAATTGGAAGTTATCGTTCCCAAATTTTATTTGGTAACACACTGGTTATCAAGCTCTGCTTGGTTTAAACTTGAAGCAGAGCTTCTAAAACATTGCGTTCCTAAATAAAATTTAGGAACAATAAAATATTTATATTAAATACTATAAATTGTATTAATAAATTTGCCACTACTATATTTAGAACTACTAATTTTATAATTTACCGTAACTTAATATAATTAGGGTTAATACAATTATAATTGGATAACCGATTCTGCCAGTTAAAATTAAATTTTTAATCATTCTTTGATCTTGATTAATTTTTTCTTCTGTTGTTTCAATCTTAAATTTATGACTAGAATTTTCAATAAAACCTCCATCCTCTTCACCGTCGATTCCACCAATATCTTTCATTTTTTCTAATGACTCTTTGTGGCCATTTAATTTATCTTCCATATTATTAATAATAAGTGTAGCGACTATACCTAATATGGCCATCATATAAACCATATAAAACACATATTCAATTAACACATTATATTCAATTGCGGATAATGATGAAGCGAGTTTTAAGTGAAATAATGAGGTTGCTAAAATCATATTGATATTTAAAGTCATTCTTAGGCCAAAAGTAGTAGTGTAATAAACTACATAGCCTAATATAATGATGAATATTGTAGGCAGCAAATTCTTTATTATAAAACTTAACACATATCTATCAATATCTATATTAACATTAAACCGAGAATATTCAATGCGTTGTTGGGAATTAAATAGTTCTGGCATACCAAAGGTTGAATCACTTTTTTGGCCAGTTTGAAAGAAAGCTATTTTATTCATTTTCCAACCACCAATAGCAAAAAAATTACTATTTTCTACATCTTGGACATTCATACCTTGAGTATCTACTACATAAATTAATTTATCTTTAGTGAGATTTTTATGTTGTAATTCTAAAGTTAATACTTGATTGTCTAAAGGGTAGTCATGAAAGTCAAAATCACTCTTAAATTGGGTTTTAATACGATAAGTTTTGGTAGTAGTCTTATAAGTTTCAGATTGTTTTTCTAAAAATAAATTTTTACTACTTAAATCATGACTAGGATTAAAAATATTAGAAAAATTTATATTAGAAAAATTCTCATCATCATTATTTTTATATCTAAACCAAATGTAAAAGTCAGCTGTATAAGTTGAATCACCTGAATCAAGGGCGCTAATACTATTAAAGTCAACTCCAACATAAACAACATTAGCTTTAGTCATAAATTTACCATTAACTTGGATAGTTTTATTTTGCAACATATCAAGTAATAAGTTATCCACATTACGCAAATTAGCTAATGGCTGATATTGTTCTAAAGTAGAAATCGGTTTGCCCTTATTAAACATTGCAACAGGTATCATTTTAATAGCATCACCATTTTTATCAAAATATATCTCTCCAGTAACTCCTTCGACTGCACTGGTTATTTTTGAAAAGTTAGCTAAATTTTCTCTAACATGTTTACGTTTTTCTTTAATAGAAAGATTTTTACTATCTATTTTATCATCTGTAAGTTTTTGCAAAGCATTTACAGCAACCATAGTTGCATCATAATATAAGGCTGAAGTAATTATAGAACCTATGGAATAATCCCGTTTAAGAAATTCATGTTTAAAATCTTGAGCTCTTTTACCAGAAATATCAACTAAAAATGGTGATGCCATATAAATTCCTTCAGTATAATAGCCAGGATAATTTTTTTCTTGGGGATAATTTTCCTTTAAACTTTGCATAAAATAACTACTTGCTAAAGCATCTGGACCAATAATTGGTATTTTATTTTCTAACCGTCTTAATCCAGCTATTGCTTTAACAGCATGACTTGAATGAGTGGCTAAAAATAACATGCCTGGGTCACTTTCTTTTTCTAAAGTGTTAAGCATTTTATTAAAACTATCTTCAAAACTAGTGCCTTCTCCTGTAAAGCTCCATTTATGTTCTATATTTAATCTAATGCGTTTAGCAGTTTCAGAAAAAGTTTTTGCGAGACTTTCACCGTAAGGATCGGAATCAAAGAAAATATAAGCTTTCTTATAGTTAAGAATTTTTTTGGTATAATTTGCTAATAATGCTCCTTGATCGCTATTATTAAAAATAACTCGAAAATACCAATCATTGTCTTTGGTTATCTGATCAGCTGTTGCACTACCAGTAATCGCAGGAATACCATGTTTTTTATAAATTTGACTAGCCTCAATAGAAGCTTTGCTATCATAATGGCCAATAACAGCAAGAGCTTTACTATCAACAATTTTTAATGCTTGTTCTTTAGCAATTTTATATTGATTTTGATCATCAAATTGTAATAATTTAATTTTTTTACCACCAATACCACTTTGTTTATTTACCTGATCTAAATACATTTGTACGCCTTGTTGCATTGCTTTACCATTGCTGTTTTGCATTGGTCCAACCAAAGCTATATACAAATTATTATCAGTGTAAAACATCTCTTTTCCAATCATAACTCCAGCTACAATAGCTATAATTAGAAACAATATTCCAAAATTAATTTTATTAATCATAGTTATTCCAGTCTAATTTTCCAATGACCAATTAAGAATATGCTGACCACCAAAAGCCATATTGTACCAACCTTTAACTCGGTCTTTTACCAAAAACTGTACATTATCAAAATATAAAGGCATAACGACAGCAGCCTCTTCTACTAAGATTTTCTCAACTTGGCGATATAATATCTTACGTTCAATTGGGTCAGTAACCCATTGAGCTTTCTCAATAACTGTAGTTAATTCTTGTCTAAGATTTTCATCAGTCAATAACCAACCAAAATAACCCTTATCTGGATGAAAAAGCTGATATAAAAAATCATTTGCATCTGGATAATCAGCACACCAACGAATTCTAAAAATATGCGGCCTTTCTTCAAATGGTTTACCAAATATAGTTGCCATATATCGATTGGATGCTAAATCGACTACCTTGATATTAATATTTAAATAATGCTGTAAAAAAGTTTTAATTGCTCTTGAGACTTCTCGATCATCAGTTTCTCCAGTACTACGCATTAATACAATTTCTGGGAAGTCTTTACCTTCTGGATAACTTGCTTGAGTTAAAAATTCATTAGCTTGTTTTGGGTCAAATTGCAATCCTACTTTTTCATCATCTTTAGTTGCTAACAACCATGATGGAGTAATAGTTTTGGCCGGGATATTACTATCACCAAATATCACTTCCAATAATAGTTGTTTATCGATAGCAGTAGAAATTGCTTTACGAACATTTATATTATCAGTTGGAAATCGTTTAGTATTAAATCCATACCATTCAGTACATCCTTGAGGACCCATTTGAATTTCTCTAGATAACTGGGCATTTTCTTCAATACGAGGAATTTCAGTTTGTGGCAATTTAAGATATAAACCACCTATCATATCTAAATCATTTTTTTCATACATAGTTAGGCCAATATAATTTTCTGGAATTATATAGTAATAAATTTCCTGAATATTAGCCTTTTCTTTTGCATAATATGTTGAGTTTCTTTTTAAACCAATTTTATTACCTTTATCCCAACTATTTAGGTAATAAGGTCCATTAGTTACTATATTATTAGATTCAGTCCAGTTTTTTCCATACTTAGTAATAACATGTTTAGGCAAAGGTCGATAAACTCTTAAATTAACTAAGGAAGGAAAATATCCGGCAGCATGTTCTAGTTCAAAGCTAAGTTTATAATCTCCAACCGCATGCACACCTACTATTTCCTTATCTACTTCACCCTTATGAAAGAGTTCAGCATTTTTAATAATAAATAATGCAGAAGCATTGGAAGATTTAGTTTCTTTCGCAAGATTACGTTGGATTGTCCATACAAAATCATGAGCTGTTATCGGATTACCATCGTTCCAAGTTATATCCTGACGTAATATAAATGTATAAAATATACCATCTTCACTGGCTTGCCAACTAGTAGCTAAAGCAGGAATAACATTATAGGTATCTTTCTCTAAAGCTGTTAAACCAACAAATAATTGATCAACTACTATATAATCTAATACTTGATTAACTAAACCGGGATCAATTGTTTTAACTTTTCCGCCTAATGGTATACGTAAACAACTTTTGATATTTTCACAATCAGAGTGAGAAGTTAAATTCTGGGTTTTTGACTCAACTTTAGTATCTTGTTGCTCACAACTAATGATAACAAAAAGCATTATTGAAAGTATGAAAAATTTAAACATTTTATAACTCACATTTATAAATATTATTAACAATTAATCTTAGAAAATATGGTTTATTTCCTGGGTGTTGCAAAACTATAAATATTTTGTGATACTTAACTGTATTTTTTAGTTTAATGACTATTTAAATAAAATCTTTTTTTAATTTTAGACATAGACTACCTTAATTTAGCATCATTCTCAAGCTTTGTTTAAAAAAATATACTACATTATTTAATGTTGCTAACTAAAGTTATGTAGAGTTAATTATATACATCCTATGTGAAATATATATACTATAAACTTAATTAAACTGGGAAATTCAAAATATTTATGAAGCAGTGAACTAGGTATTTATAGCCTAAATAAAACTAGAATATATATCACAACAATAATACAAATAATGCGACCAAGCCAATTAAACCTTATTTTAGAACGTGAATTTTTAAGTGCTCAAGATGGTTATCATACTCCGGTTATGCTATGGGGGCCACCTGGAGTTGGTAAATCCCAAATAGTATCTCAAGTTGCAGCCACACATAAAGTACCAGTGATTGATATACGTTTATCCCAAATGGAACCCAGCGATTTGCGAGGAATACCTTTTCGAGTTGACAAACATGTAGAGTGGGCAATTCCAGCTTTATTACCAAATGTGGATAGACATGGGCTTAGTGGATTTTTATTTTTAGATGAAATAACTTCAGCTCCACCAAGTGTATCAGCTGCTGCTTATCAACTTATTTTAGATCGTCGATTGGGAGAGTATCAAGTCCCAGATTGTTGGGTGATAATTGCTGCGGGTAATCGGCAGGGAGATCGAGGAGTTACTTATGCTATGCCTTCTCCATTGGCCAATCGTTTCTCCCATTTTGAATTTGAAGTATATTTAGATGATTGGGTCATGTGGGCGTACAAAAATAATATTGATGAACGGATCATAGCTTTTTTAAGATTCCGGCCCGAATTATTGTTTGATTTTGATCCAGCTCATAATCCAGTAGCTTTCCCTTCTCCACGGTCATGGGAATTTGCCCATCGAGCTTTACAAAAGTTTGCTGACTATCCAGATTTATTATTGGGAGCTTTACAAGCTTGCGTTGGTAATGCAGCTGGAATTGAATTACAAGCTTTTCTCGCTAATTTAGAACATATGCCTGATTTAGATGCTATTTTACGTGGTGAACCAGTAGCAATACCGAAAGAGATTGATTTACAATATGCAGTGACAGCAGCTTTAGTTGGTAGAGCAATTCGAGCTAAAGATAGTGCTGATAATATGCAAATCTATGGTCATTTATTGACCTTTGCTAGTCGCTTAAAACCTCGAGAAATGGGAGTTATGTTGGTATCAGATATGTATACTGCTATCGGCCAGCCTATCTTTAATGTTCCAGAATTTTCTCAATGGGCTAAAGTAATTGGAGATATAATGCTCTATGAATGAAGCAGAAACTAAGTTGGCTCGAGCTAGAACCAAGTTAATCATGGATAAGCCATTTTTAGGAGCATTAGTCCTGCGTTTACATAATAGAGCTGCCAAACCTAAATGGTGTCAAACTACTGCTACCGATGCCAAAAGTTTTTATTATAATGCTGAGTATATAGAAGCTTTAAAAGTGCAAGAAGTACAATTTGTGTTAGCCCATGAAGCATTGCATTGTGCATTATCCCATTTTGCTAGGCGGCAACATCGCAATAAACAACGTTGGGATTTAGCTTGTGACTATGCTATTAATCCCATCTTATTAGAAGAAGGTTTGCAAGCACCACCAGGAGTGTGGATTCCAGAGGATTATCTAGGCATGACTGCGGAAGAAATTTATCCATTGATCGAACCTAATAATTCTGATGAGCCTATGGATAAGCATGTATATGACGATCAAAATCAAAAACCAGCTGAAAATCAAGGCAGTGATCTGGAAGAACGGAATCCAAATCAGGATGAAACTAAAGAAGCTGATTCCACTCCAGCGAATGAAAAACAACCCGAGGCTTCGCAACCACCTCCACTTACCGATATGGAAAAACAAAATCTGGATACTCAGTGGCAACAACGTTTAGCTGGTGCAACTCAACAAGCCATGCAAGCTGGCAAACTCGGTGGTACTATGGCTCGAATGGTTGAATATTTTTTACAACCTCAGTTACCTTGGAGAATGTTATTAGCACGCTATATATCTGTCATAGCTCGCAATGATTACAGTTATATGCGACCTTCAAAACGAGAAGGAACAGCAATCTTTCCAAGTCAACATAGTGAACAATTAAATATCGTGGTAGCATTGGATACTAGTGGTTCTATTCACGATGAAGAAATTGCTCAATGTGTAGCGGAAATAGATGCGATAAAAGGCCAGATGCGAGCTAAGATTACTTTATTGGCTTGTGATGCAGAAATGGCTAAAGATAGTCCTTGGACTTATGAACCTTGGGAAGAATTTGTGCCACCACGTAAATTTATCGGTGGTGGTGGTACTTCTTTTAAACCAGTATTTGAGTATGTTGATAAGGAGATGCAGCCACCGGATTTATTGATTTATTTTACCGATGCGGATGGTGAGTTTCCAGACCAGATGCCGTATTATCCTATAATTTGGTTAATAAAAGGTAAAAAACCAGTTCCTTGGGGGCAAAAAATTCAGTTGAATTGATATATAATAATTTATTAAAAACATTCTTCTTAGTATCTTTTTAACTTAATGGTATCGTAGTTTAGGAGAGGACATGGGAGGTATACAAACGGAAAACTCTATATATAATATTTTCCAATTGAATATCTTACCCTGCCATAGTTCATTCATCATAAAGATATACTTTTATTTTCCATGTTATAATAATACAATATCAATTTTAACCTTCCTGCGTAATACTTCCAAAAAACGTAACAAATATGAAAGAAAAATTAGTTTGTATTGGCAATGGTATGGCTGGTATTCGTACCATTGAAGAGATACTTAAATTAGATTCAGAATATTATGATATCACTGTATTTGGTTCTGAATCCTATGGTAACTACAACCGTATTCTCCTGTCGCCAGTATTATCTGGTGAAAAAATTATTGAAGATATTATCCTGAACGATAAACAGTGGTATCAGGATAACAATATTACTCTGCATACTGGCCATACCGTCGTTTCTATTGACAGGTACAAACGCCAAATCCATACTAATGAAGGAATTACAGTTGACTATGATCGACTGTTATTAGCAACTGGTTCTAATCCATTTATCATTCCAGTACAAGGTCACACTTTGCCGGAAGTAATCAGTTTCCGTAATATCCAAGACGTACACACTATGTTGGATATATCCCACCGAGGTAAAAATGCAGTAGTTATCGGTGGAGGATTATTAGGTTTAGAAGCTGCTAATGGTCTAATGCAACAAGGTATGCAAGTTACAGTTGTGCATCTGTTAGATACCCTAATGGAACAGCAATTGGATAAAGCAGCAGCAGTTTTATTACAAACTTCTTTAGAAGAACGTGGTTTGAAGTTCATGATGGAAGCAGAAACAGCTTCAATTTTAGGAAAAGACCATGTTACTGGAGTTAGTTTTAAAGATGGTACAGAAATCCCAGCTGATTTAGTGGTTATGGCTGTAGGCATCCGTCCAAATATTAATTTAGCTCAGGAAGCTGGATTATATTGTGAAAAAGGCATCATAGTTAGTGATACATTACAAACTTATGATCCACGTATTTATGCAGTTGGTGAATGTGTTCAGCATCGAAATAAATTATATGGCTTAGTTGCTCCACTATTTGAACAAGCCAAAGTCTGTGCAAATCATTTAGCTAATTTAGGTTATGCTCGTTATGAAGGGTCAATTACTTCTACTAAACTAAAAGTAACCGGAATTGACTTGTTTTCAGCCGGAGATTTTCATGGTGGTCAAGATGCTGATGAACTAATTTTTCAAGATCCAAGCCAAGGTATTTATAAGAAAGTAGTAGTTGAAGACAACCGGATCAAAGGTGCAGTTTTATATGGTGATACAGTAGATGGAGCTTGGTATTTCCAGTTGATGCGAGATGAAGTTGACATCAGCAATCAACGTAATAAGCTCTTATTTGGCCAAGCCCATTTAGGTGATAGTGGTCACGCTGAAGCTCATGGTGTCACTTTGATGAGTGATGATACAGAGATTTGTGGTTGCAATGGAGTTTGTAAAGGCGATATTGTTAATGCAATTATTAAAGAAAATTTGTTTACCTTAGATGAGGTTAGGAGTCATACTAAAGCTTCTAGTTCTTGTGGTTCTTGTACCGCATTAGTTGAGCAATTATTAGCTTTCACTTTGGGTAGTGATTATTCTGATTCACCGAAGAAAAAACCTTTATGTGGTTGTACTGAATATACTCATGCCGATGTCCAACGAGTTATTAAAGAACAGCATTTAACTAGTATTAAATCTGTGATGTACTTTATGAACTGGAATAAGCCAGATGGTTGTCATGTTTGTCGGCCAGCGTTAAATTATTATTTAATCTGTAAATGGCCAGAAGAATTTCAGGATGATCCGCAATCTCGTTTTATTAACGAACGAGTTCATGCCAATATTCAGAAGGATGGTACTTATTCAATTGTACCTAGAATTTGGGGTGGAGTAACTTCTCCTAAAGAATTACATGCTATTGCCAGTATTGCCGAAAAATTTGCTGTACCAACCATTAAATTTACTGGTGGTCAACGACTTGATTTACTTGGGATTAAGAAGCATGATTTACCAGCAGTTTGGAAAGATTTAAGTGATGCTGGTTTAGTTTCTGGCCATGCTTATGGGAAAGCTTTACGCACAGTGAAAACTTGTGTTGGTTCAGAATGGTGTCGATTTGGTACTCAAGATTCTACCGAAATGGGAATTAAATTAGAAAAATTAGCTTGGGGTTCCTGGACTCCGCATAAATTTAAGTTAGCTGTATCTGGTTGTCCTCGTAATTGTTCGGAAGCAACTATCAAAGATTTTGGGGTTATAGCAGTAGAATCTGGTTGGGAACTACATATTGGTGGTAACGGTGGGATTAAAGTTCGAGTCACTGATTTATTATGTAAAGTAACTACTCAGGAAGAAGTCTTAGAATATTGTGGAGCTTTTATTCAATTATATCGTGAAGATGCTCATTACTTAGAACGGACTGCTCCTTGGGTAGAAAGAGTTGGTTTGCCACATATTCAGGAAATGATGATTGAGGATGCTGATAATCGTAAAGAGTTAAATGAACGTTTCTTAATTTCACAGCAATATGCTCAAATTGATCCTTGGAAAGAACGAGCTGAAGGTGTTGCTAAACATGAATTTACTTCTTTGCATGGAGAATCATAATGAATATTGGTAAGTTAAATGATATACCAGTTTTAGGTTCACGAGTAGTACAGACTGAACGTGGTGAAATAGCAATCTTTCGTACTTCAGATGATGCAGTATTTGCGATTGCGAATAGTTGTCCACATAAAGAAGGACCGTTGGCAGATGGTATAATTCATGGTCACAAAGTGACTTGTCCGTTGCATAATTGGCAAATTAATTTGGAAAATGGTGAAGCTATAGCTCCAGATCAAGGTTGTGCAGAAAGCTTTAAAATTGAAATTGATGCAGATGGACATTTATTGTTAGATGTTTAATAAACCTTAAAACTCTATAGATTTTATCAATGGTTCTGGCAGTTTTTTAATCCTTATATACTGTCCAGACCATTAGAATATATCTATAGCATTTCCCAATTATATAAATTACAGCAATATAACTAATTGATTTTGAATTTAATTAAGAATTGCTATAACTTCAATATAATCATTTTGTCCCATGCTATAAAAATTAAAATAATGAAAACCATTACTCCAATACGTTTAGGCGTAAATATAGACCATATTGCTACAGTTAGGCAAGCTCGTGGTACTCGTTATCCAGACCCAGTACAAGCTGCTATTGAAGCAGAACAAGCTGGAGCTGATTTGATTACTTTGCATTTACGTGAAGATCGTCGTCATATTCAAGAACGTGATGTATTATTGATTAAAGATGTGTTATTGACCAGTATGAATTTGGAAATGGCAGTAACACCAGAAATGTTACAATTTGCAGAACAGCTTCAACCACATGATGTATGTTTAGTTCCAGAACGACGAGAAGAATTAACAACAGAAGGTGGTTTAGATGTACTAGGTAAAATAGATAAAATTCAAGCGGCATGTCAACAACTAGCTGCGGTTGGAACTAAAGTTTCTTTATTTATTGATGCAGATTTAAAACAAATAGATGCTGCAATAAAAGTTGGTTCTCCAGCAATAGAAATTCACACTGGGCATTTTGCAGATGCTACTGATAACAAAGTTCGACAACATGAATACCAACGAATATTAACAGCGGTAAAACATGGAGTTGCAGCAGGCTTGCAAGTTAATGCAGGCCATGGTTTACATTATCATAATGTTGCTGATATTGCTATCATTCCAGAAGTTTGTGAATTAAATATTGGGCATGCTATTGTAGCTAGAGCATTGTTTACTGGTTTTATCCCAGCCATAACTGAAATGAAGCGGCTTATGACGGATGCTAGAAATAATTAATATAGAGTTTCCAGTTTGTATAATAAAATATATAAACCACTGGAAGGAATTAAGAGAGGTTGTATTTAACTAAATCGTGAAATGTTATAAAGAAAAAAAACCTGCCTGACCTAATTATCCATGCAATGTCATTATGGAATTAATTGGGTCAGGGTTAGACTCGATTGTTTGTTAAAAATCACACTCAAATTCACCAGGCATAATCTCAATACAAAGATCATCTGGAGCAGCTTCTAAGAATGGATCAAAAGTTAAAACTTCGTATGATTCACTACTACGAGTATTAGTATCTACTTCAATAGCAATATTATAAGTAACTCCACCTTTTTCATTAAGAAGGATACTTGGTTCTACTTCTTTGGAAATTGGTTTATTTTGCACATTAAAATCAGGAATTATAAAATATGGTTTACCTTGATATAACACAGAAAAAGTGCCATCTGCATTATAAACCACTCGTTCAACTCCTTCATATGTTAAAGCTATTTTAATAAATACATCTGGGGATAACACTGTTGGTTTGACAGTTTGAGCAGTGCCATCTGGGTATTTAATTTTTCTCGTTTTAGCACGGGAAGCACGTTTGCGTAAGTCATCATCACATTCAAATTCACCTGGAAATATTTCTATACATAAATCATTTACAGCTGATTCTACAAATGGGTCAAACATCATTATTTCATATGCTTCACTACTCCGAGTTCTATTAGATGGTTTTAGCATAACATCTCCTCGTTTGCCAATTTTTATTTCACTACCAGTAACTTCTGATAATAATCCTGGATCTTTAGGAGCAGGAATAACTTTATATTGTTGTCCAGCTGGAGTTGTTATGGTGTAAAATCCTCCTGGGCCGACTGATAAACCAATAGGAATTTCATCGGTATCTACTTGAATCATATTTTCAGCATCTGGAATAAAAGCATATTGTTGACCTTCCGAATCACCAACACCATCTACATTTAAAATCCCATTTTCTTTTTGAGATAACACAAACTCAGTTAAGTTTTCTTTTTCTAAAGATTTAGTAGTAGATTCTATCAGTGAAGTACCAGCACCACCCATTCCCATACCACTATCCATATCTGGTATAGCTGGCATATTATCTGGAGTTTGAAGATTTTTTGGAGTTATTTCTGTCCCAACTGGAACTGTAAATTCACCAGTTTCTAAGTTAATATCCCAACCTTCAGGTAGCAATTTAACTATATCTTTTGGTTTAATACTAGCCACATTCAAATTTACAAATAACTTAGAAATATTTCTACTTGGCATTCTTTTAAATTCTTTGCTATTGAGTTTATCTATATGTTCTGGAGTAAATTTATCCAACACAGTATCCGAAAAATCGGCCATATTATCGCTAGTTAAACCTGCCAAAGCTTCTACTGGGATTTCGGCAAACTGCTCTTCAGTTAAACCATCCAATCCTTCCATAACAGCTATTTGTTCTGGTTCTAATTCAGATAAAGCTTCAGGTGGAATTAGTTCGACATCTTCGGCTACAAAAGTTGCTAGGGCTTCTATTTCTAATTCAGAAAATTCTTCGGCATCTAAACTAGCAATGTCTTCAGCATCTATACCAAAATCTTCCGGTTGATATGGCTCAGTCGGTATAATAACTCCTGCACCTAACGTTACATCCTCTGCTATTTCAACTGTTGGGCTGAGAATAACATTGGTTAAGATTGTGCCGGGCAGTATTTCAGCATCTGTGATTACTGGAGGATTTGTGGGATCGCCATTAATTTCTCCACCAATCTTACCACCTTTAATGACTGTGCCAGCAGCTAATTCTACATCCTTTATAACTCCACCAACCAAACTCTCATTGACAATATAACCAGATAAAGTACCACCACTTAATTCACTTCCGACAAATGTAACATCTTCTATAGTACCTTCATTGATAATAGTTCCAGTTAGAGAACCACCAGTTAAGGTAACTCCTTCTTTAATAGTGGAATTACCAATCATTCCCTGATTCTCAACATCAGCTTCAAATATCGCATTGGAAAGACTGCCAGTACTGCCTACAGTTACTTCTTGGCTAATAGTTTGCTCTTCGACATTACAAATACCATTGATACTACAGATGTTTGTCAAATCGTCTGACTGTGCTATCTCTGGTTCTTCGAGGGTAATCTCATCCAAAGTAACACCTTCTGGTAGATTTTCTGCTATTGCTGCTAGTTCATCAGTGATAGGCTCATCTATAACTGGTTCTGCAATTGGTTCTGTAGTTGGTTCTTGAATTGCAATCCCCCCATCGTCAACGATAATTCCATCAATTCCAGTATCGTCTCCTAATTGGCCATCAGTCAGAGTCAAGCTAACTTTAACCATATTATCAACTATTTCAAAGCCTGCACTTGAAAGATTATACCAAGCAATAGTGCTATTATCACCGGGAGTTGTAGGGCCATATTTACGGTAAACAAAATCATCTAGGCTATTGATAGTTTTGTAATATATATCAAGATGAGCGGTTCCAGATGTTTCTAATTCAAAAGTAACTAGATCAGTTGGAAAGGAATAATTTTCTATAGATTCTGGTAAAGAAGTTATATCTACTAAGGAAGCATTTTTGATGGAGCAATCTTGGCAAATTAAAATGATTGGTCCTAAATCTATTTGTTCTATAATATCATTGTCAGTTACATTGATAGTTAAAGTTTCAATTGTATTATCATTACTAGTAACACGCACTGTACGAATTTCATTAGTTATCAGATCATCATCTATAGCTGTTATGGCTATTGTTTGGGATAGATTTGAGGCAGTGAAAATTAAGGTTTCTGGAGATACTGAAATACCAGCTTCTGGAATGAAATTGACAGTAATTGGTTGAATTGGTGCAGTATTTAAATAGACTGTTATATTGCCAGTTTCACCTTTGTTTATATCAGTATTATTGGTAGAGAATAAAACAGATTCTATATAAATTATTTTCACTGTAATATCACTAACAATCAAATTATCATAGTTTGGATCATCGCTACTTAGTTGATGGTGGATAGGTTCATGTTGGTGTTCTGTTTCATCAAGATGATCATCGTGTGCAGAAACTGTAATATTTTGTGGTATGTTCCAGTTATTATAAGTAAAAATTAATGTTGTTGGATTTAAAGTAGTATTTTCGCTAGTGGTTAAACTGACAATAACGTCACTGGTCGGCTGACTGTTCAGTGTGATATTGTAACTATTAATATCATTTTCATTGACAGTAATATTGTTAGTTGAAAGATAGATAGCTGGACTATCATCATCAGTGACTTGGATTTTAATATTTTCTATTTGCAAGTCATTGAAATTATTATCATCACTAGTTATGACATGAGAGAGAATATACTCCTGCAATCCTTCTGCTAAATCATTGTTTAGATAGGTTAGTTGTACTGTCTGTGGAGTATCCCAATTGCTGTTGTCAAAAGTTAATGATGCTGGTTCAAAAACTAGTTCACTCTCTCCAGATAAAGTTACTGTTACTGGTGCAGTTGGTGGTAAACTTAACCATAAGCTGTAGCTATTACTGGACATTCCTTCGGTTAGGTTTATCGTAGTAGCTGAAATTTCTACATTGGGGTTTATGAAGGTTGCGGTACAGTTTTTATCACTGTTGATTTGCACTTCTCCATTGCTATTACAATCACCAATCCAACCATCAAATATCCAATCATTATCTGGAATTACAATTAAACTAAGTTCGGTTTGGTCGGGAAAATCATATTGGCAGTCAGTACCACAATTTATATTGTCACCAGTTATAATTCCATTACCGATTTTAGTTATTAAAAGGTTATAAGTTACGGTTTCAGGATCAATATCATTGTCAGCAATATTAACTGATATATTAGTCGTTTCAGCATCATCAACTGTAAAGATTGCATTGTCATATCCACCATCAGAAGCACTGAAGCTAATTGTACTACTATGATTGTCTTCTACTATATCGTCATCATTTGCTGTTATTGTTATTGTTTGAGCGGTATCCCAATTACTAGTAGTAAAGGTGAGTGAATTGTTATTAACTGTAATTTGGCCATCTGGTACTATGGTAATAGTAACATCGGCAGTTGGCTGAATATTTAACGTTATATCAATATCATCTGTTATTCCGCTTTCCGATATGTTAGTGCTATTTAAAGATTGGCTAATAATGACATTTACGGTTGTATAGCAAAGCCAGTATAAAATGATAATTGTAGGTCTGATTAGCGAAGCGTAATCGGACAAATTTTCGTAATCA
>JQIA01000485.1_pt1 | contig 20024 bp, 20 predicted proteins | sample 811431 | NCBI WGS metagenome assembly JQIA01 (sample SAMN02998118, study PRJNA258478) | marine sediment metagenome | biome: marine; feature: seafloor; material: sediment; isolation source: oil-polluted sediment collected from 3 locations (0.5 km, 0.7 km and 0.9 km)... | place: USA: Gulf of Mexico ...
AAGCCCCTTGGCTTTCGAACGGATGGCAGCTTAAATGAGAACTAGGAGCGGCACTAAAGCGGGACAGGTCCAATCTTCGTTGAGAATTGTTGAGTGAGATTTTGAACGCTTTCGATTGGTATTAAAAACACATGTAAACGAAGGTCATACTCTTCAATTTTATCAGGAAGTGCAGCCTTAAGTATTGAATAATTACTTAATACTTCTGATTTCAAGGCATCTTCATATTGCTCGACAAAGCCACTTCCTAAGATATCGCTATCATATGCGACAAGCACAGGCAGGCATACTTTTTTAAGAAGATCATCAAAGGGAGTTCCTAAATTCAAAGCATCTTCAAGATCTGTAGGTAAAAGGTGTTGAGGTTCCCGAAGAGATACTAGTATTTCTTTTTCCTGTTTAAGAATCTCGGGTTCTAAAATTTGATTAATCTCTCCACCAATGTTTTCAACCATTTGCTCAAATGTGTTTGCTGAGATTATCGATGATCTACCTAACCAGAGTTCATCTCCTCCATCAGTATGGATAATATGTGCATTTCCAAAACTACGAGTTCCTTCATCTCCAGATGAAAAAAGCTTACAGGCAATAGGTTCGCTCTCAAAACTATGCCGTAAAACAGCATGAAGTATTGTTTCTGCGACTACTGTTGGGATATCAATTGAAGTGGAATCATGCACTCTTTTGATAGCTTTTTTAATTTTTTCGTCCATATTGAATTGGTCGATACTGACCAATTCATTGGCCTTCAAACATACTTCGGGCAACCATTTTGTTAAGTAATCAGCAAACTGTAACGACCGCCACGTCTTAAATTCATACCTTACGTCATACCCAGAGAGAGCTTTCTTTATTTCATCCTCTTTAAACTCTACAAGACTTGTAAGGAATTTACCGGGCGAACTTTGATACGGTTTTTTGGACACCGCATGTGCCTTTTGAGTTTTTTTAACCTGATCCTTCTACCATGAAATAGCTTTCGATCTTGTTATAGTTTTAAGCTCTGGTTCTGTCTTCCTAGAGGCATTTGCAGCTTTTTCGACCCACATTAAAATATCATTATAGATTGTTTTTAAAAGTGAATGCTCGGGAACAGCCCCAAAATCGTTTGAAACTTCAGATAAACTTACAAGATTGTTATTTTTTACCGCCTGCTCAGTACCCATCACTTCCCAGAATGTGTTTTTACCCCAATACTCAAGAGTATTACCTTTAGCAGAAATAGTGCTCTTTCTCTTTGCAAAAATCTTGGATGCTAACTCATCTATATCACCCATTTCAAACCGCTTAGAAAACGGCATTTCCAAGCACTTTAAGCTTTTATTGACGTCCCTCTTTGATACAATCCGAAACCACGCCACAGCATCGTATTTGTCACAAAGTAAAGACGCTTCTGCAATCGAAGATTCAGTTTTCGGGTTCGTACGTTTTAGAACCTCAGCCTGCGTCCACTTTGAGTTATCTTCTGTTGTTTTGACTTGTATGTATTCATGCGTTTTCTGAGGATTCCCACGCCACACAACAAAAATGTCATCTGCAGTCTCGCATTCAAGGCTCTCCATTTTTTCATTACTAATCATTTTTATGAAAAAACTAGCAGCAACATGGTCTTGATATTTAAACCCTTGGCGAGCACTAACACCACCTGCATCAGATTTACTGGGTGAGGTATCAGATGGTTCCATTGAATTGGGTGGCAACATTATTTATAAGCAGTTCTATTTTTTCTAATCGTTAAATCTATAGTATGTGTATCTTATGCTTCACTGTGTTTTAAAACGAATTCCGACGCAACTATTAACCGTATTATATTTATCAACTGCAGAAAGCACCTACAATTCTTGGGGCTATTCATTGTGAGGGAAGGGCAAAGATGGTTCCAGAACCTGTATTTTCCTTGAGAAGCTCTAAGCGTGTTCCATTAATTTCAAGACTGTTTGGCATGTAAAGATGTTGGTCACCTTTCAATGCCTGAAGGAGCGAAGAAGACGTACAATCCGTGCAACCATCAGGCCCATTGGTGCGCGGAATTGGCACATGACATCCTGGGTCAATCATCTGATTACATTTGGTAACACCCTCAAAACTCTTTGCTAATGAAACCGCAGCTTCAAGTGCAGCTTTGTCATACGAGGACTGCGCTATTGCCGAGCTAGATGTGAGGTTAAGAGCCAACGATGCGGCAAAAAGATATGGCACTGGTTGGAATGACATAGGCTTCTCCTGTACTCTGATTTGGGTTGATTTTTTCGACAACGGGAGCGAGATAGATGTTGTCCTTTGTTCGTAAGATCAAGCGAAGTCTTTGCTCCCGCGCTTGCTTATAAAGAACCACCGATAAATCGGTGAGTTCTGGGTGTTTTTCGGTGTTGATCGTGCAAAAAGCAAGTTTGCCGTAACCATCTACCCAAATAGATTTGGCGTGTGAATACCCAAGTGCTTGCCCGCCCCATGTCGCGGATAGAACGACCCCAAACACCGAAAGCGCAATAAGCAGTACCTGCAAAGTCGCGCCCACAAAATTCCGCATTGAGAACAATGCGGAGCCAGCAAGAATTAAAGCGAGGAAAAGTCCAGCAACACGCGCATCCTGAATCAAAGCCGTACCACGAAACAATATGTCCACCCACTCCATGTCCAATTGGAAAAGAGAGATACCGAAGCTTTTGAAAAAGGCATTTGAGTACGAGTACCCTAAAATGACGATCCCAATGCCCAAAGCACTAGAAAATATCTTTACGAAATCGGCATTAAAAGCAGCAATTTGTGACTCATTTAACTTGGCCATCGGTAATTCCTCAAATTAAACGGCATCAATTTGTGCTAAACTGGGCCCAGATAGGGCGATGGTCAGAGATATGATACCGAGTGAACGCTTGGTACTCTTGTGGAGTGCCTTGATTCCACAATTCTCCGAACAGCGCGCCGTCAAAATCAAAAACACCATCCGAAATGAATGCTTGCCCCGCATCTCCAGGAAAAAACGCCAGTTGATCGTAGTGCTTTCCTTCAGTTATGGTTGTTCCAATTCTGGATTGGTATCTGGGAACATGAAGGCCGCGCGCCACTAAAGCATCGTAGATTTTGTCGCCTGGTTCTGCTTTAGGCATGTTGAGATCACCGATAACGATCGTGTTGCCTGAATAGGCATCTCCTCGGTTCATCCTCAAATCAGCCCACCTACCTAATGCGTAGGTCTCTAAGGCACGCCGGTTTTCTGAGATTTTACTTTCTGATCCAAAAAACAGGTGAGCGTTAACGATTGTAAAAACGCGATTCTCAATTCCAAAAGCAACAGCAAAAGGATTCCGATCAAAGCCACGAAACTTCTGTGTAATGCCTGGAAGCTTCACGTGTCTGTGTGATCCCTGCGGCACCGCAACCTCCCCTGCGAGTTCCAAGCGGTCCACGCGATTGCTATCGTAAACAAATACCATACGTTCGTTGTTTCCGGCCATATCCGAGAAAATTGTCTTGAAGTTGCTGGGCAACGCGGTCATCACACGGCGGAAATCGGAAAGATCTTCTTTCACTTCCTGTACGGCAGTGACATCATACCAACTTAGCATTTCAGCAATGATCGCAATATCACCATCGTCTCTTGTCTGGCCGTCATCGCCCAAGTTGGCAATATTCCAACTTCCGAGCAGAAATTTTCCAGGCTGACGGGTTGGTATCATCCGCCCTAGTTTTGTATCTCGCCAGTTCTTCAGTGCAGCAATCTCATACGAAGGATCAAAAGGAAAAGTTGAGGTGGGTTGCGGAAATGGTGGCATATAAAATCCAACATGTCTAATGTTCACAGACACCATTGCATGTCAAGGTAGTGTTGTGTCAAGGTTAAATCTCCTTTTGGATGTACATCTTAGCGTGCAGTACTTTCACATAAAAAGTATCGACTCCGCCCAACGAGAGATAAGGCTTAAGTTTATCGGATCAATCAAATGGCAATAATTCATAATTATTCAGCAGCAAAAAGGGTAATCCCCCCATTTTTAATGGGGTCCGCTCGTAGAATTACGCGGCCATTTTCAGTTTCATTGCGGGGGTGATCCCGCCAATGCCCATGTTGGGGCGGTCGTTGTTGTAAGTCCAGAGCCATTTTGTGGCTTGGTTTTGAGCCTCCTCTATGGTTTCAAAGATGTTCTGATCCAGCCATTCGTGCCGAACCGTTCGATTGTATCGCTCAATATAGGCGTTTTGTTGGGACTTTTCGGGCTGGATATACTGGATGTGAATGCCCATTTTTGCTGCCCATGCCATCAATTTTCCACTGATATATTCTGGGCCATTGTCGACTCGGATAATCTGCGGCTTGCCTCGCCACTCTATGATCTGGTTCAGGTTGCGCACCACCCGTTCGGCGGGCAGCGAGAAGTCCACTTCGATGCCTAATCCCTCACGGTTGAAATCATCCAGCACGTTCAGGGTGCGGATGCTGCGACCATCCCCTAGCTGGTCAGCCATAAAATCCATCGACCAAGTATGATTGGCTGTGTCGGGCACCGCCAGTGTATCCGGTTTATCCCGTTTCAACTGCTTTTTCGGCTTGATCCGCAAGTTCAGCTCCAGTTCGCAGTAAATCCGGTAGACCCGCTTATGGTTCCAGCCAAAGCCTTTCACATTGCGCAGATACAAAAAGCACAGGCCAAAGCCCCAAGTGCGGCGGTTATCGGTCAGCTTCTCCAGCCAATCTGCAATCTCGGCGTTTTCATCGCTCAGCTTGCGTTCGTAACGATAACAACTCTCACTGATGCTGAACGTCCGGCATCCGCGTCTAGTTGCACGGATAATTGTCTGTCACCAACATCCGTGACTGTGCCCAACATTCCGTTACGAACGCCAAGAACTTTGTCATTGCGTGTGAACAAAATGCGATCTCCGTCTGCAAATGCACGCGGACCGTTATCTGTTTTGAACAGGCTTTCCTGTTTGGCTAATCTCGAAGCATTTCTTGCGCTTCGAATGGCTTGGTTGATTGCATGCACGTCAATGCGGCGATGTGCCATTGCCAGACGGGTTGTGTCTGGGCCGTTCTGTTTACAATCGCGACATAGTCATCCACCAATGCGGTAATGGCCTGATCTCGATCCAAGGATTTATTAACTGCACCTTGATCCGCATAGGTTTGCAATGCCATTTCAGTATGGCCATTGGCCAGATCACGTGAAGCCTCACGTTGCCATGCAGATTTCTGGCGTCTGATTTCGGTAAGCCGAGCTGCATTATTGTTCTGGGTAATGTCTCGGAACGGTTTACCTGCCTGTATCGGTTGGAGTTGATCTGGATCGCCAACCAGAACGACTTTACACCCGCGTTGTTGTAGTTGGCCCATCACGCGCTCTAGTTGCCTTGTACCAACCATATCCGGGTCAGGGATCGTGGCACTGTTCAATGCTGTGCATGGTCCGATTGCATGGTGTTGATCGCGGCAAGCACATCGGTTTCCGATGCATTATCCTTAAGACCAAGTGCCTTTAAAATTGCAGCGTTCATGGCTGTCTCCTCTGGTGCGCCCTCATGGTTCAGAGCGGCAAGTTTCAATGGTCAAGCCCGCAGAGATCATTTTCAGAATGTCACCTGTGGCTTTTGCAAATGTGAACACGGGGCTTACATAACGGTATCCTTTGGATGTGATTGCACTTTGACCTGCCTCATTCCATTCGACCCGCGCCCAGACTGCGCTGTTTCGCACTTCCAAATCTTTGATCCAGCCGATTGCGGGTGCTGCCTCACCTTTTGGCCCCTTGATCTGAGTTGCATGTTCAAAATCAATGGGAAGGTCTGCGCCATTGTCACGAAACGCCGCAACAACAGCTTCAGGATTTGGTAAAATCCATTTGCGGCCATCACGACCGGCAATATTCGGCCCTTCAGGTGTCAGCTGTAATCCGCTGGTCGTTGCAATGCGAACCGCATCACGCCGAAATTCTTCTGTGTACCTGATTGCCATTTCTTGTCTCCTTCAGTGCAATTATTGCTCTAAAGAGACCGGAACTAAACCGTGGCAAGACCAACCGGCCATTCTTCAGTTGTTACGGCGTTCTAAAACCACCGCTGTTTACAGAAGTCTGGCGCGCAAGATTATTGCACTAAGCGTTATTTTGAATTCTTAAGAAAACAACGACGCCTTCAAGTTATCCGCAGCTTTAAATAAAACATCAATACGCTTTTCGGCCAGTTCAAGTGATAATCTTTGACTTGGGCCATGATAAGCTAGGGCCGCTACAAAACGACCCTGTATATCTGTAATAGGAACCGCGATCGCCACCATGCCATCCATGAATTCTTCGCTGTCCAGTGCATATCCCCTTTTTGCACATAGCGCCAAATCATCTAATAAAGTTTCAGCTGTTACATGTGTCTTATCGGTTAGCTTTGGCAACTGCAGGCCCATTACAAATTTTGCGCGTGATGATTTCGATAGGCTGGCCATAAATGCTTTACCACTCGCCGTGCAGTGAAATGGAACATTTGTGCCAACCGGTAATTGAATGCGAAGAGGCCAATCAGTGTCTATGCGGTCCAAATAATGCATGCCCGATTCTTCGGGCACAACAAAATTAACGGCCTCTTTCACTTGGGAAGCCACGTCTTGTAGAACTTGATGTCGTGTGATGTGAAACCGCGAGGCATGTAATATTCCTGCTCCAAGCAAACGCAAACGTCGTGTCGGGCGATATCGCTTGCCATCCGTTTCCTTGCTCAAGAAGCCTTCAGTTTCCAAAGTTGCAACCAAGCGGTGCACTGTTTGTTTTGGCAACCCGATCTGTGCATTGATCTCTGTTGGTGTCATTGCACGATCATTTCTGCCGATCACCTCAAGGATCAGAAGGGTTCGTAAATTTGTTGGTATGCGATTTTCTTTAACCACAATGAACTTCCTATTGCACGAATCGATTATTTTTACTTATAGTCGAATAAATCACTAAAAACGAGACCAAAAGTCTCATTTTTTAATAATATAGGATATTTTGTGAATTTCGACTTTGTCATAGTGGGCGCAGGATCTGCTGGGTGTGCAATTGCAAACCGTTTGTCAGAAGACGGGCGCTATAGCGTGGCAGTATTGGAAGCAGGTGGAAAAGACACAAACCCATGGATCCATATTCCTGTCGGGTATTTTAAAACCATGGGAAATCCAAAAACGGATTGGCAGTATAAAACCGAAGAGGATCCCGGGTTAAATGGCCGTTCAATACCTTGGCCACGTGGGAAAGTTTTAGGTGGATCCAGCTCTATCAATGGGTTGCTTTATGTCCGTGGGCAACCACAAGATTTTGATCATTGGCGCCAGCTTGGTAACATAGGATGGAGTTGGGATGATGTATTGCCTTATTTTAAACGTGCCGAGAATTGGAAGGGAGATAACCCGTCTAAAGAACGTGGAATTTCTGGCCTATTATCGGTTTCGCCAACGATGCTTAAACGGGACATTATTGATCATTGGGTTGATGCGGCTGTGGCGGCTGGGTACAAGAAAACCGCTGATTATAATGGCAAAGATCAAGAAGGCGTTGGATATTTCCAATTGACCATTGATAAAGGTAAGCGGTGTAGTTCTGCTGCAGCTTATTTAAAACCCGCACGATCGCGGAAAAACCTTGAAATCATTACACATACGCAAGTGCGTAAATTGAATATGGTGGACGGGCGAGTCACTGGGGTTGATGCAATTAGCCACGGAACACAAATCACTATTAATGCTAATAAAGAAGTAATCCTATCTGCAGGATCCATTGGCTCACCACAAATTTTAATGTTGTCGGGCATCGGTGCCGCGCAAGATTTGGCACCATTGGGTATAACTGTTGAAAAAGACCTGCAGGGTGTGGGTAAAAACTTGCAGGATCATCTGCAAGCCCGTCCGATTTTCAAAACCAACCTATCGACCATTAATGTGGAAACAAACAACCTGTTCAAACAAGGAATGATCGCAATGCAATATGCGATTAGCAGAACGGGCCCAATGACAATGGCCGCAAGCCTTGGTACCGGCTTTTTAAAAACCGATGAGCGGCTGGAAACGCCCGATATCCAGTTCCACATTCAACCTTTTAGCGCAAACAATGCTGTTGAAGGTCCGCATAGATTTTCTGCATTCACGGCATCTGTTTTGCAAATGCGCCCCGAAAGCACCGGTGAATTAAAACTGAAATCAGCAAATTATCTGGATCACCCGATTATCCGTCCAAACTATCTGGCAACCCTCTTGGATCAACAAACTATTGTCAAAGGTATTCAGATTGCGCGCAGGATTGCACAGTTTGAACCTTTAAAATCCCATATAACAGAAGAATATGAGCCAGGTTACAAGATTGGGATAAACGATGAAACCGCGACCCTGGAATGGGCCCGCAATACATCTGTTACAATCTACCACCCCACAGGAACATGCAAAATGGGCAACGATGCAATGTCGGTCGTGGATGCACGCCTGTGTGTGTACGGCGTTGAAAACCTACGGGTTGCCGATTGTTCCATCATGCCAACGATCACAAGCGGCAACACAAACGCTCCCGCTATTATGATTGGTGAAAAGGTTTCAGACATGATTTTAGAGGATGCTGTAAAATGATAGACACAGCGTTTGATTTTGGAAAGATTATTATCGCCGACCTTATTTTGTCTGGTGATAATGCTTTGATCATTGGCATGGTTGCAGCTGGCCTCGCACCTGAGCTGCGTAAAAAGGCCATCCTGTACGGCATGATTATTGCAGCGATCTTACGCATTTTATTTGCGATTATTGCAACAAGCCTGCTGGATGTTCCTGGCATTTTGTTTGTAGGTTCACTGTTACTGTTCTGGGTCTGTTGGCGTTTATTCGAAGAAATACGCGTTGGTATAGACGAACAAGCCGAACTGGCTTTGGAAGCCGCGGATAATCCTGCGTTGGGTTACACAGGTATACCCCGGCGCTCATTAATATCTGCATTGGTTTCAATAACAATTGCGGATGTTTCAATGTCTTTGGACAACGTTCTGGCTGTCGCTGCCATCGCAGATGGTGATATTCAAATGCTGGTTTTCGGGCTGGGACTGGCCATTATTCTTATGGCTTTCGCGGCCACTCTGATCATGAAGCTGCTAGCCAAGTACCCTTGGATATCGTGGGTCGGCTTGTTCGTACTCGTCTATGTTGCGAGTGAAATGATGTATCGTGGTTTTTTTGACGCGGATCATGGGATTGGAGTCATTATTGGCTTGATTGAAGGGACTAACCTTTAAAAAAGGACCCTGATATTTGCGGTTAGAAAAACGACTTTAACCTAATGAACTACCATCCTTATGTCTTTGCAGGATGGGAATAAAAATAAGATGAGGACACAATAAATGGGAGTAAACCATGTTTAACTTTAAGAAAGTAACGACGGGCTTGGCGGTTACCGCTGTGGGCTTGTGCTTTGCTGTTTCTGCGTGGGCGGAAACAGTTATTCGCGTGCAATCTGTGATTTCAGCAAAAGCTGACGAGGTTGTTATGTTGAAAGATTTTGCGAAGGATGTTTTTGACTTAACCGACGGTGAAGTAGTTATTGAGGTTCTTGCCGCTGGCTCTGTGGTTGGCGTCAAGGAAACTCTTGATGCGGTTGACAGCGGCCTTGTTGAGGGGGGCTTTGCCTGGACACATTATTGGTCGGGCAAGCACCCAGCGGCAATGTTGTTCGGGTCACCCGTTGCTGGTGCCGGTGTCGGGATTGACAACATTGCATTCTTGTCTTGGTTCCAGTTTGGTGGTGGTAAAGAGTTATACGACCAGCTTTGGGTTGAAATGGGCATGAATGTAAAAGGCTTTATGCTGCAACCTGTTGGTCCAGAAGCCTTGGGTTGGTTTAAAGAGCCGATCGAAAATATGGACGACTTCCGTAAGTACCGCTTCCGGACACCTCCTGGTATTCCAGGTCAAACCTATAAAGATATTGGTGTTGCCTCTGTTGCAATGGGTGGCGGGGATATATTGCCCGCTTTGGAAAAAGGGACAATTGATGCAGCGGAATGGTGTTGTCCAAAACCAGACTCTGTTTTTGGCTTCCAAAAAGTTCTTAAGCACTACTATCTGCAAGGCTTGCATCAGGTTGTAGTGAACGCTGACCTGTACTTGAACAAAGATGTTTATGATGCGTTGACACCACTACAACAAAAGGCCATCCAGGTTGCCGCCAATGCGTCACTGTCTAAATCAATGTCCTACCGAATATATGAAAACGGCAAAGCGTTGAAAGATTTAACCGAGAACCACGGTGTTATCTTACATGACACCCCAGCCGATTATTTCCCTGCATACATGAACGCAGCGAAAGCTGCGTTGGAAAAGAATGCCGCAGAAAACGCATTCTTTGCTAAGGTTTGGCAGTCACAAAAGGATTTTGCCGAAATAGCAGTTCCTTTTTGGGCTGGGTCACAAGCTTCAAATGCAGCCTTGGGTAAAGCGTTTGCTGACCAAGTTGCAGCACGTAAAGAATAAAGGTTAAAAGTTTGGTGCGGGGTCTTTTGCCTCGCACCGCTCATTATCTGCTAGGGCAAATGTGCCTTGCCAAATTGTGAGACCGGGAGGTGGCCCCATGGCCAATGAATTAAAAGTAGAAGACATGGAATTGGACATTACGGACGAGTTGATTGCAGAGCGTCGCGTCGAAGACCCAGGTGAAACACCAGAAGACATGACACCATGGCAACGGCCTATCACAGCGTTTATTGATGTCCTTAATCTTTGGGCTGGACGCTTAACTTGTTTTCTGATGGTCCCCTTGATCTTTGCGATGGTCTTTGAGGTTGTGTCGCGCAAAGCCTTTGCGGTGCTTGTCGAAAATGATATGGGCGATGTCGCCCGCGCATGGGGTCTGGGCCCAACGCTTTGGGTTTATGATACCAGTCGCATGTTGGGTGGCGTGCTGTTTATGGCTGCAGCGGGTTATGCATTGATGCGCGGCGTTCATATTCGTGCCGATTTCCTGTATCGCAACTGGCAGCCCAAAACGCAGGCAACTGTAGATGCAACTCTTTATCTGATATTTTACTTTCCTGCGATGTTGTTCTTTTTTTGGTCTTCTGCCGAATACGGTTTGAAAGCTTTTGGGCAGGATATCTTCAATTATAGCGGCTGGGAGCGGGCAAGTGATTCAACATGGGCACCCGTTCTGGGGCCTGCACGTGCATTCATGCCAATAGGGGCCTTCTTGCTTTTCTTGCAAGGATTTCCAGAACTGTTCCGCGCCTTCCATAAAATGGGAAAACAACGCGAAGCAAAATTCCTGAAAATTCTACCATTCTATTGTGTAAGCTTGATTATAGTATTCTTAAGTGTGTTTTACCCTGACGTCTTAGCCTTGAGTGATTGGTGGGATTCAACGGTCGGTGCATCAGGTATATTCAACTACTCTAAACCGACTATCGGGTTATTTATGCTGGCCGCAATGTTGTTTTCGATTTTTGTGGGCTTCCCTATTTCCTTCACACTGATTTTTCTGGCATTCACATTTGGCGCTTGGGGAAGCGGCAGTAAATTGACGTTCTTCTTGATGACCCTCCAGACAAACTCGGTCATGTTAAGCGACCAATTGGTCGCCGTGCCATTATTTATTTTCATGGGTATCGTAATGGAGCAGGCCGGTCTGATGGAACGGCTTTTCAACTCCGTTCAATTGATGATGTCGCGCACACGTGGCGCGCTTTTCATAGCCGTGTTGTTTGTTTCTACAATCTTTGCCGCAGCAACCGGTATCGTAGGTGCCTCTGTCACCATACTTGGCATCATGGCAGCAAAGACCATGAACAAATCAGGTTATGATGTCCGTCTGGCAGCTGGTACAATTACGGCCGGGGGCACATTGGGTATTTTGATCCCGCCATCAATTATGTTGATTGTTATGGGCCCGGTATTGGAAGTGCCGGTAACGGATCTGTTCCGTGCAGCAATCATGCCTGGTATCATGTTGGCAGGCCTTTACATGCTCTACGCAATTGGGCGTTGCATTATCAATCCGAACTTAGGTCCAATTTTACCACCCGATGAACAACCCGAAACATCGCCTTATTATCTGTTGGAAGTCATCATCGTAATGGCCTCACTGTTGTTCTTCATTATCTTGATAACAAAAGGCATCAATGGCGAATTGGCGCTTGTCCCGTTTGGTGGCCTGATTGTACCTATAATCTGGATTGGTGTGATGTATGGGGTTTATAATTTCATGCGTAAAACAAAGCCGGGTGGGTTCTACTTCTCAGATCTTTGGTATGAATTCTTTCTTGGTCTTGTACCGCCTACAGTTCTGATCGCTTTTGCATTGGGATCCATTCTAGCAGGCTGGGCAACGCCTGCCGAAGCGGCTGCATGCGGCGCATTCGGGTCGATCCTGTTGTCTTTGGCTTATCGAAAATTAACTGCCGCTGGTTTTTATGACAGTCTGATGAAAACATTGGAAATCTCAGTCTTGATCATGTTCTTGGTTGCAGCGTCGAATTTCTTTGGTGCAGTATTCTCAAATCTCGGCACCCCTAAAATGATGACGGAGCTGCTATTATCAATGGATTTATCCACTACAATGATGCTGATCTTGGTGATGGCGCTGGTTTTCCTACTTGGCTGGCCATTGGAATGGGTGCCAATCGTATTGATTATTGTGCCTATTTTGGTGCCCTTGTTGGTCGAACTGGATGTAAATCTAACATGGTTCGCAATTCTGATAGCTGTGAATCTGCAAACAGCCTGGCTCAGCCCGCCCGTAGCGCTTTCGGCATATTTCTTGAAAGGAGTGGTGCCGGAATGGGATTTGAAAGACATCTATCTGGGCATGATGCAATTCATGGTGATCCAGTTAATTGGCTTGATTTTGATCTTTGTCTTTCCTCAGATAGCACTGTGGTTACCGGGATATCTAGACGGCCAATAAAATGTGGAACCGACCTTTGGGCAGCATTATAGCCATGTGTGCGGGGCAGGCTGGATCGTATCTGTCTTATTCAAATTGATGTGTATGAATGAAGCAATGGTTTGCTTAACGACTCGCGGATGCAGATGTGGGTCATAAGTTGGGTGCTTTTAAACTGCTTCCCTTCATTCACCATGGCCACGAGTATTCGAGCGGCGTTCCGCCCCATTTCTCGATGTGGGACATGTACGGTAGTCAGCGCAGGATTAGTGATTGTTGCCAGTTCAATGTCGTCAAAGCCAGTGATCGAAATATCATGCGGAACACGGAAACCCATTTGTTTTGCCTGCCTTATGGCGCCAACGGCTAAGACATCATTGCCGCACATTACAACAGTAGGCCGATCTTGATGTTTCATTAATTCGGCAAAAGCGATTGCGCCAGCTTCGATGCCATAGGTCGTTTCGATTAGATGCAAAGAGTCTGGTGCGATGCCACTTTCCCGCATTGCGTCGCGCACGCCGATGATCCGGTATTTCGCGCGATCATTTCCTTTATGCTCTCCGGAAATTAACCCGATTTTCTTATGCCCGAGGGCCATGACTTCCATAGCTAAATCCTTCATGGCTTGCCGATTATCAAAACCAATTGATATCATGGGCTCGTTGGGGTCATAAGTCCAAGCTATCAAAACCGGGGTGCCCTGTTTTTCAAGGAAACGGTAGATTTCTTTGTCGCGGCTATGGCCGATCAGCAAAAGCCCATCCGCACCGCGTGCTGTTAGTGTGCGGATTTGCTCAGCTTCTATGTCTTCTTGATAAGATGAGCTTGCCACTAAAAGTGTAACACCAAGTTCTCGAAGTTCTTCTTGAAAGGCCTGTATGCCACGCGCGAAGATTGCATTTTCCATAGTCGGAATGATTGCACCGATTGTATTGGTGCGTTTTGCCGCCAATGCGCGTGCGCCGAAATTTGGTGAATATCCCAGTTTTTTCACAACGTCCAACACACGCCGCCTTGTGCCTTCTACAACCCGGTCTGGTGAATTGAGGCATCGTGACACGGTGGCCGTTGAGACATTTGCCTCTCTCGCCACATCTTCCAGTGTTGGAACAGGTTGATTTGTCACAGTATTTTTCACTAATGCGCCTCCCGAGCGTTCATTGTTTACAATATATGATGTTGGATAAAAACCAGCAACCAGTTTGTGTTATCGCTCAAATTACATGGAAAATGTAAGCGCTTGCATTTTAAAATGTAAGCGCTTACATTTCAAATGGAACATCTAACGAGTCGGCTAAAATGGGAGCTTTTCATGTCTATGGGAATATCAGTTGTGTTGTTTGGACTGTACTTTTTGAATGTTTCTCTGGGGGCTTTCGGAACCGTTGCTTTGCTTGGCGACATTTCGGAAATGTTGTTGCTGGCAGTCTCGGTGCTCTTTTTTGTCATGGCGATCCTGAAAAGGGAAGCCGTAACTAAAAGTCCTACAGATCAATCAAAAAGTTAAATTGGGAGAAAATAATATGAATAACGAACTTAAATCTGAAGAACGTCGTAATTTTTTAAAGCTCACCGGAGGTGGCGCGTTTACTGCTGCGATGATTGCTGGTGCTGCAGGTACGCTTTGGTCAACCGAAGCTGTTGCGCAAACGGCTAAAGAAGAAAAAAATCGCCAAGCAGCCGCGGAACACACCATGATTATTGCGACCGCTTATGTGTTGGGGGCATCACGCAGCTATCCGATCTTGCAACTTGACCTGAAAGAGAACATTCAGAATGCGACGAACGGCAAAGTTTATGTGAAACTTGCACCGGGTGGCCAGCTTGGTGCCGGTGGTGCGTTAGTTCAAAAAGTACAGAGTGGTACAATTCAGGCAGCGCAGCACTCTTTGTCTAACTTCGCGGCCTTTGCGCCCGCTGCTGACTTGATCAATATGCCATATTTCTGTGGGTCCAATCAGCGTTTTACTAACTTGGTGCATTCTGATGCTTGGAAGCAAGGCGTTGAAGCCAAGGTTGAGAAAAAAGGTTTCAAAGCACTTTTCTACGTCGTGATTGACCCTCGTGTTGTTGCCGTCCGCAAAGGTGGAGCCGGGGCGGTAATTACACCTTCGGATTTAAAAGGTGTTAAGTTTCGCGTACCTGGTTCAAAAATGTTGCAACAATACTACAAAATGGTCGGTGCTAATCCAACACCGGTTGCTTGGGGTGAAACACCGTCTGCGATTAAGCAAGGTGTTGCTGATGCATTAGACCCATCTGTTGGTGCGCTGTTTGTCTTTGGCTTCAAAGATATCCTGAGCCATGTGACCTTTACACAGGCTGTACCTGACAGTCAGGTGTTCTCTTGTAACTTAGAATGGTTCAACGCTTTGCCTGCTGATGTTCAAGAGGGTATTGAAATTGCTTCTGAAATCACAGGCCACCAGAATTTAGCCAAAGTTCCGTCAGCGCGTAATTACGCAATGGCAGAATTGCGTAAAGCGGGTGTTGAGTTTCATTCATTGACAAAAGATCAACTGGGTGAATGGAAAGCTGCAGGCGGCTACCAACGCCCAGAATGGGATAGCTTCAAAGTAGAATTGGCAGGTTCTATGGATGCATTTGCCAAATTAGAAGACGGCGCGAATACGCAAGGGCGCTACTACGTCCACGACGCTTAATCGTACTGTAAAGATGCCGCCAGAAATTAGTTTCTGGCGGTTCCACTTCCCCCTTTTCTCAAGCTTGAAGCGCACTGGATTGATCTCGTGAGTTTTCTTGCCAAGTAAGAAAGTGATATCATTAATGGGACAGATTTTCTCTATACTGAACAAGAACGCAGAACGATGGGCGCTTTTATTTTTTTATGTGTTGCTGGTTGCAACAATGTTCATAGAAGTAATTCGGCGCGAGGTTTTTTCTTATTCATCTATTTGGGGTGAAGAAATTGTCCGTTACTCATTCATTTACCTTGCCTGGATTGGTGCGGCCTCTGCCGTGCGGGAACGGGCTCATATCCGCATCGACGTTTTGATGCATTATGTTCCAAGTCAAATCAAAACTTTGATCTATATCCTTGGTGATTTGGTCATGTTCGTAGTGGCACTCATTGCTATGTATTGGTCTTTTGAAACAGTGATGGTTTCTTGGGAATTCGGTTCGGTAAGCCATGGCCTACGAGTTTCAATGGTTTGGTTTTTAGCCGCTGTTCCTATCGGTTTTTCCCTTATGATCTTTCGCCTCACGCAATCTTTGTTGCGCGATTTTAACGACCTTCGCAACGGCACGCCCGTTTACGAAGGCGACAAACTATTTGATTGAGGTGAGTCATGCTTTTTAACGCTCTTGCAGAACAAACTGTCGAACTCGGCTGGGATTTCTATATCCCTGTCTTGATATTCCTCGCTCTATGCGCCCTTGCCGTGCCGATTTGGGCTGTCGTTGGAGCCACTGCGATTGCGATGCTGCTAATGTCGGGTGCTTTGCCGCTGTCACTGGTTGGTGAATCTCTATTTGACGGCATCGACGCTTTCGCTCTGACAGCCGTTCCCTTGTTCATTCTAACCGGAGATGTCTTGGTTCGAACGGGACTTAGCCGAAAATTCCTTGATGTAGCCGAGGCTTTGACCTGCTGGACCAAAGGTGGTTTTGGCTCAGCCACAGTACTTGTTTGTGGCATGTTCTCTGCGATTTCAGGTTCTGATGCTGCTGGCGCAGCTGCTGTTGGCCGGATGACAATCGACCGTCTGGTTGAGTCCGGTTACCCACGGCCATATGCCTGCGCTTTGGTTGCGGCGGGCGCTTGTACTGGTGTTCTGATCCCACCTTCTATTGCTTACATCATTATTGGTTTGGTTCTGGGCATATCCGCCTCGACACTGTTTATTGCCGCGCTGATCCCCGGTGTTGCCATTTTGGTTGCGATCTTGATTACCAACCTCGTAATGAACCGCATCTATGCTTACGAAGGTGGGGATCGGATGAGCGTTGGCGAATGGGCCCGTAACCTTGGTAAAACCATAGCTAGCGGCTGGTATGCGTTCCTCGTGCCTGGCATCATCTTTTACGGCATCTTTTCAGGGCGTCTAACCCCGACTGAAGCTGGTGCAACTGCGGTGATCGTGTGCATCATTCTAGGGTTCATACTTGGGACGCTTAAATTCTCTGATTTTCCTGCAATGCTTGTTGGCTCGGCCAAGGTGAACGGGGTTATTTTGCCCATCATCGCTTTCTCTTTGCCATTGGCGCAAGCATTGGCGATTATGGGTGTGCCTCAAGGTTTTGTAGCTTCAGTATCAGCTATGACTGATAATCCTTATCTGCTGACCTTGTTGATGGTAGGTATTCTAATCCTTGCGGGTTGTGTGATGGAGACGACACCTAATATTGTTATTCTTGCACCGATCCTCAAGCCTCTGGCCGATTCAATTGGCATGCACGAAATTCAGTTCTGCATCATGATGATCACCGCTTTGGGTATGGGTTTCATTACCCCGCCACTTGGGCTTAATCTGTTTGTTGTGTCTGGCATTACTGGCGAGTCAGTTCTTAGAATTGCATCGCGTGTTGGGCCCTTTGTTTTCTTTATGCTCATTGTCACTTTGATGATCGCTTACATACCGGCGATTTCTTTGACAATGCTACCCGACAATTTAAAATAGGAGAATATTAGATGCCAAGAGAATATCTAAAAAAAGCAACCTTAACGGCTAAATCTGATGCTTCGGATGTCAATGAGATCGTTCAGAAAATCTTGAACGATATCGAAGCAGGCGGCGATACTGTGGCGATGGAATATGCCGCTAAGTTCGACAAATACGAAGGCAGCATTCTTCTAAGCGAAGAAGAAATCGCTGTAGCTTCTGCGAAAGTGTCGCAAAAACTGAAAGACGATATCGCCTTCGCACATGACAACGTGCGTCGTTTTGCCGAAATTCAGAAAAGCACAATGACGGACGTCGAGTTGGAAATCGTTCCAGGAATGATCGCGGGTCAAAAAATAATCCCCGTGCAAGCCGCGGGATGTTATGTACCTGGCGGACGTTACAGCCATATCGCCAGTGCGATTATGACGGTGACAACTGCCAAAGTAGCTGGTTGCCAACACATCACGGCGTGTTCGCCTCCACGTCCAGACGTTGGCATCAATCCTGCGATCACTTATGCCGCGCATCTGTGTGGTGCGGATAAAATCCTCTCTATGGGCGGTGTTCAGGGTGTGGCGGCAATGACCTTTGGTTTATTCGGCCTGCCAAAAGCTGACATTCTCGTCGGACCAGGAAATCAGTTTGTGGCTGAAGCCAAACGCATCTTGTTTGGTCGCGTTGGCATCGATATGATTGCAGGCCCAACAGACAGCTTGATTTTAGCTGATGCAACTGCCGATCCGTTCCTTGTGGCAGCCGATTTGGTTGGGCAAGCCGAGCATGGATATAATTCTCCGGTTTGGTTGATCACAGATGATCGTGCACTTGCCAAGAAAGTGATGGAACTTGTTCCGGGTTTGATCAAGGATCTACCTCAAGTGAACTGTGAAAATGCAACGGCCGCGTGGCGCGATTATGCTGAAGTGATTGTTTGTTCTGACCGCAATGAAATGGCGGCAACATCAGACGAATACGCACCTGAACACCTTACCGTTCAGGCAGAAGATTTACCGTGGTGGAAAAATCGTTTGCAATGCTATGGTTCATTGTTTTTGGGTGAAGAAACAACTGTAGCATTTGGTGACAAAGCAACGGGAACGAACCACGTTCTGCCGACATCACAGTCAGCAAGATACACAGGCGGTTTATCGGTCCACAAATATATGAAGATCGTTACTTGGCAACAGTCAACACGTGCAGGTTCTAAACAAGTAGCCGAGGCAACTGCACGTATCGCACGGCTTGAAGGTATGGAAGGACACGCGCGCACAGCAGATGCCCGTTTGCACAAATATTTCCCTGATCAAAAATTCGATCTGACAGCGAATGGATAGCCCACACAACTCCATATCAGTAGGGTTATTTGACCTTACTGGTAAAATCGCATGCGTGACCGGGGCCAGTTCTGGCCTTGGCCGCCATGTGGCCAGTTTTCTTGCGTTAAACGGCGCAACAGTTATTGGTGTTGCAAGGCGTAAAGAAAAATTGTCGGAATGGCAGGCCTCTGTTCCGGCCAAGACATATTCCATTGTCGCTGATCTTTCAGATAAAGCTGTGCTTGCTGATATTGCCTCTGATATTATCGAGAAAGTTGGTTATCCTGATATTCTAATCAATGCAGCGGGAATAAATACTCGACAAGCAAGCGATGATGTAACGCCTGAAGGATGGGCTGTTACTCTCGATCTCAATTTAACGGCACCTTTTTTTCTTGCACAAAGTTTTGTGTCTGGAATGAAGGGAAAAAATTGGGGGCGGATTGTCAATTTTGCGTCTTTGCAAACTTATCGTGCCTTTCCAGGCGGAATTGCCTATGGCGCCACTAAAGCTGGGATTGCACAGGTAACACGTGCTATGGCCGAAGATTGGTCACGTTATGGCATCACAGTTAATGCAATTGCACCTGGCTTTTTTAATACAGAACTTACGGCGGCTGTCTTTGCCGATTCACAGCTTTCCAAACGAAATGCTGCACAAACCTGCGTCGGGCGTAATGGTGAACTTAGTGATCTTGACGGGCCAATTCAGTTTTTATGCTCAAATGCGTCTTCTTATGTAACAGGCCAAGTGTTGGCCGTGGATGGAGGATTTACAGCGAAATGAAAGCACTTATATATTTAGGCCCAGAAAAACTTGTGTATATTCCCGTAACATTACCTACAGCGGCTAAAGGCGAGGTTATTGTAAAAGTCGATAGCGCAGGTATTTGCGGATCAGATATGCACGCATATCTTGGTCATGATGACCGCCGCCCAGCACCACTTATTCTTGGACATGAGGTATCTGGAGTAATTATTGAAGGGCCACAAGAAGGCAGGCGTGTAACGATCAACCCATTGGTTACATGCGGGGCTTGTAATGCTTGTGTGGCTGGTCGAGATAACCTTTGTTCAACCCGGCAAATAATTTCAATGCCGCCCCGCGAAGGTGGATTTGCGCACTTTCTGTCCATTCCGGAAAGCAATACAGTCACAGTTCCCGCTGGATTTTCTTTAGAAAAAGCAAGTTTAACCGAGCCAATTGC
>JQIA01000486.1_pt1 | contig 20022 bp, 20 predicted proteins | sample 811431 | NCBI WGS metagenome assembly JQIA01 (sample SAMN02998118, study PRJNA258478) | marine sediment metagenome | biome: marine; feature: seafloor; material: sediment; isolation source: oil-polluted sediment collected from 3 locations (0.5 km, 0.7 km and 0.9 km)... | place: USA: Gulf of Mexico ...
TAGTCCCCGTATGCCTAATAATCCCTTTATAAGACCCAATAGCCAAAAAACTGCCTAAAGATATCATAATAATTAAAGGAATTTGAAACAATAATAAATCTGTATTAAAATCAAAACTAATATTAAAACGAATGGAATAAGCCAGAATAAAGGAAAAGCAAACCAAAAAAAGATCTATAAATAGCACCAACCATCGCGAAGCATACTTATTTAGGGTTTTCAAGAAAAAACTTCTTAACATAGGTTCATATTTTGATGCGAATTTACAAAAAATTCTTCATTGAAAACCATATTTTTAACTTTTAAGAATCTCTATAGAAAATAAATTTCATGAGAATTCTTTTCTACAATTCTAAAAACAGTAAAATAGAGCACACTAAACTATGCCACAAAAAAGATCATAACTGTATATTGAAGGGTCATATCTGAATTGTACCTGTGATATATAATTATATTCACCATCAATTGCAGAAATGCATACAATAATGAAACGGTTAAATGAGGTAATTTAAGCACATGTACTAGTTTTTGGTAGATATGATGCCGATGTACTTCTGATAATTTCTCTTTTATAAAAATCCAATACAATATCGTATACATGGTATCTGCACCGTAAACCACCACAGTAAAAATTATTAAAGGAGAATTGGATTTTATAATTAAAGAAACACCTATAAATAAAATAATCATGGCAATAGTAATACTACCAATATCGCCGGCAAAGAAACGTGCTTTTTTTCTAAAATTATAATACCAAAAAACCAACAATGAAATAATAGAATAGATAATTAAGTCATTATCAACAACATTTAATTCTGTATTCAATACATAAAACCCAATCAAAACAGTAAAAGATAGTTATCCTGTCAACCCCGTATACGAAACAAATTAATCCTTAATTTCAGAAAATATATCAAAAATTTTAGCTGAGTACTAATATTCCCATAACACTCAGAATGTAAATTTTAAAACATAAATTATGATCAGTAAACTATTTTACTTTCGTATCCTAAAAATTCACATTGCATAATTAGACATATTGGACTACCTAGTAAATTTGCTACTATTTTTTTAAGCTACATTTTTAATAAATACTCTCAATTTTATTTCCATTTCTAGAGGTGAGAGATATTCTAAACTAGAATGTAATCTTTCTGTATTATACCAATTAAAGAGTCATCCAAGGACTCATATAATAAATTAAGTGATATAAATTTAAACCGATATAACCACTCGTATTTAATTGTTTTAAAAAACTTTCAGCAAAAGCATTCCTTTTTTATCAAAAACTACGTTTTTATTCTTAATCTCAAATCTTTTCTATTCATACTTTGGGTTATCTTGAGGTTAAAGTTACAGAGGTTTGTCATTTTATTTGAGGCATATTGAACTCCTATATCCGAGTGAAAAATAAATCTATTGCTAATATTCCTTGTTTTTCGAGTGTTAATCCTGACTTTCAATATGGTATTTTGAGTTATCATATTCTCACTAAGATACCATCCAATAATTTTTCTATCCGCTAGGTATATAATGTTCCAATTGCCATTAACTCTAATATAAGTGTTGTCAGACCCCCAGTTTCCCTCTGATTTTTGACTATAAAAATTTATATTCAATTGATTTTCAGCAATTAAGTATTTATGATTAAAATTTATTGCAACCACAAAATGTCTTTTTAAAACACTTCTCACTCCTATTTCTTACATAAGTAATCCTATGTAAGAACGGGAGTAAATTAGGCCTTCTTTTACCATTTTTTTTTGAATTCTACTGCTTCCATAAATTTCTCGACTTTGCTCAAAAATAATCTTAATCCATTCTTTCAAAAAAGTTCTTGGTGTTTTACAAAATAGAATATTTTTGTTCTTAAACCAATGATAGTAACTTTTTTGCTAACTTTCATAGATTTATACATCTTTTCAACTTGATATATCAACATTTTTTAAAATAAAGTGATATCTTATAAATCGCTCTTGGAGAAGTTGCTCACCGCCTTTTTTAAGATGTCACGTTCCTTCGTTACATTCTTTAATTCTTTTTTTAATGCTTTGAGTTCTTGAGCTTCAAGAGATATTTCTTTCTTTTTTGAAAAATCTCCAGATTTCAACTTGTATTCGGGTTTCCAGCGACCAACCATATTTCGACTTAAACCATAATTATCACTAAATTGTTTGGTTTTAATACCAGAATTTGAAAATTCGATTATCATAACTTTAAATTCAATGTCATACTTTTTTGCCATAAATCAAATATAAAATTTATAACCGTCAAATCAAAGGTATAGTTTAGCCCCGAATAAGTTCAGAGTGTTCTTTTAAATTTCAAACTAATACATTTGAGATATGAAATACAAGAAATGGAGTTTAGAAGAGAAGCTAGAAATTTTATCTTTTTCAGAAAAGAACGGCATTGTTTCTACTTGTCGTAAATTCAGCGTTAGTACGGGAACTTTTTACAGTTGGAAGAAAAAGCACGAGAGTCATGGCGAAACAGGTTTAAAAGTTACATATGACACTAAAAGCAAGGAGCACAAGCAAGCTGAACAAGAAAACCGTGTACTACGTAAATTATTAAGCGATAGAGAAATAGAATTAGAAGTTCACCGAGAACTTTTAAAAAAAAAGTTTGGGACGTCCGATCCAAGAAAGATTTAGTGAATACTATTTATGACAAATATCAAATTAGCAAAACTAAGATAATCAACATGGTAGGCATGGTTCATAGCAGTTATTATCGTAACCCTAGTTTTGGTAAAAAAGGTAATAAACCCAGCCAATTAACATATCATAAGTCTAAAGGTTGGGTGAGTCAAGAGGTTGTTTTAGCATCCATCAGAACTATTTTAAGTCATGAATTTATAGATTGTGGTTATCGATTAATGAACTCTTATTTACAAAAAAAGGGCTACATCATTAACCATAAAAAACTGTATCGAATTATGAAAGAAGAAGGATTATTAAAACTAGATAACCGAATAAAAAGAAGTGGAGCTGGACGTAAATTCGTCAAATTTAGAAAAGTAAACACCTCTAGACCCTTTGAGTGTTTAGAAATAGATATCAAGATGGTTTGGATTCCTAGCTTAGGTAAAAACGCTTATTTACTGTCCATAATAGATGTACATACACGAAGAATATTGAAAGATTATTTTTCTTTTTCGATAAAACAGGATAAGGTAATTACATTTCTTTCTGAATTGTTTTTAGGATTACAATATCCTGAAAGTATAGTTATTAGAAGTGATAATGGTAGTCAATTTATAGCAAATAGTGTGCGAGAATACCTTGGGTTAATAGGTGTTCAGCAAGATTTTACACATGTGGCAACACCAGAAGAAAATGCACATATAGAAGCCTATCATGGCATCTTAAAAAAAGAAGTCTTTCAAAGAGTTGACTATAGAAATTTTGGAGAAATTGAAAAAATATTAAAAAGGTATGTCATTTTTTATAACAATACCAGACTACATGGGCTCTTAGGACGCATTACGCCAATGGAAAAATGGAACAGGAATAAACACCTAATTTTTATCAATAAATTAACCGCATAAATAATAATCGAAATTTAGAATAATACTCTTGTTTTATATGGGCTAAAACAAGGTAGACACTCCACTCCAATGATACACCAAATAAGAAATACAATGAGATACGTGGTTTGGAAAGATAAAAAAGAGCTTGCCTATGACATGAAGCAGATTTACACAACACCTAAAAAGAAGCTGCTAAAGCATCTTTAGATGACTTTAAAAAGAAGTGGAACTCCAAATATTCTTATGCTATTAAAAGTTGGGAAAACATATGAACTTGCTGTATTCTTTGATTTTCCTGCTGAAATTAGAAAAATAATATACACTACAAATCTTATAGAAAATCTAAATGGTAAGATTAGAAAATACACTAAAAATAAACTTTCTTTTCCTACAGACGATGCTGTTATAAAGTCGGTATTTTTAGCTTTAAGAGAAAGTACTCGAAAATGGATAATGCCTATTAAAAATTGGGGAATTATTCTAAACCAATTTTTAACTTTATTTGAAAACAGGATTAAGTTATAAATAACTCAATCCCGAATTTTTAAACTTACACAGATTTTATAACAGTGTCTTCTAAAACGAAATCATTACTAGATTTTCGATGATGTTCTAAATATTCATTTACCAGCTCATCTGTAATATTACTTGTACTCCAACATCCAAACCCCATAGCCCAGAAATGTCTGCCCAAATATTGTTTTTGTAATCTCGGAAATTATTGTTGAATTTCCCTTGAAGCTCTCCCTTTTAATTTCTTTACTATACTACTAATATCTTGTGAAAGACGATACTCTATATGCATATGCTCTTTAGATACAACTCCTTTCAATCTTATAATATAATCAAATATTTATGTAAAAAACTATCTACATCGTCTCTAAATTTCTACTATCAAAACATTATAACGATATTTTGTACTACCACTATATGAACTTTTTATTTTGAAACGGTATGACCATTTGTTCGCTGATTTCCCATGAAACAAAAGTAAAAGTTTTTAGAAGCTAAAGCCAGATGCACTAAAGTGCATAGTTTTAACTAAATTTGAGACCAATAAATCTATTTAAACAATAAAATACTTTAAAAATCAATATAAGTTATCACAATTTCTAATTTCTAATTTCTTGAAAATTAAAATATACAACAATATAAAAAAAGAAATAATACATATTAAAAGTAAAAACTGAGTTTTCAATTCTAACTGATAAGTTTTATAAAGAACAACATTCATTATTAACTGAATCAAAGCATACAAGAATGACACTTTTAAATGCGACATTTTATTAATATCAACCAATTTTTGATAAATGTGGTGCCTATGAGCATCAACAATATTTTCTTTTGTGAATAACTTTCGATACAAAAGCGTATTTCCACTATCGGCACCATATACAATAATAGATAAAATTATTAATGGTGATTCTAATTCAATAGCAAAATGTAGTGCTATAAAAAAGACCAAAATTCCAATAGTGACACTACCAATATCACCTGCAAAAAAAAGAGCTTTTTTCCTAAAATTATAAAACCCAAAAACAGCAAGTGAAATAAGGATGTATATAATTAAATCCGGAGCTATCAGTTCTTCATTTAAGTTTATAAAATAAAAAACAGACAATACAGAGATAGAATACAAACCTGTAATCCCGTTTATACCGTCCATAAAATTAAATAAATTGATAATTGCGATCCCAAGAAATATATAAATTAAAGATAAAAATTCTATAGGAATGTGTAATTCATATAAGACTAAAAAAACTGCAAATAATTGAAATGGAAATCTAATTTTAGAACTTAATGTATAGATGTCATCTAAAAAACTAATGATTGCGATCATTAAAGTTCCTATAAAAAAATAAGGGTATTGGAAATTATTAAATATAAAAAAAAGACCAATTGCTATAGTGAAAATAATCCCCCCTCCCCTAACTGTTATTTTTGTATGAGAACTTCGTTCATTTGGTTTATCGATAATCTTGTATTTAATTGCTAATTTTAAATAAATAAAAGATAACAGTCCTAATAAGCCAAAAACTAATAAATTATAGAATTGAGTAGATAACATCTTTGTAGTGATTTATTATTATTTTTTCATCAAATACTTCAACGGCTCTTTTCCTTCCGTTTTCTCCCATTAAAACCTGTTCTTCTTTGGACAACAAAATCATTTTCCTCATTTGAATCGCTAAGTCACTTGAATCTCTAACCTTGCACAAAAATCCAGTTTCACCATCTATAACGACATCCTTACAACCTGGTACATTTGTTGTAATAATTGGCAAAGACATACTGGAGGCCTCTATTAAAACCTTAGACAAACCCTCCCTATATGAAGGCAACACTATACAATTAACTTTGTCCATTTCTTCCTTTACAAAATCTGTTTCACCAATATAGTTAATATAACCATTTTTAACCCAACCTTCTAATTCCGATTTATTAATTGCCGTTTCATTACTATGATAAATTGGTCCTAAAATATTGAATTCGACATTTGAAAACTTATTTTTAATTATTCTTACTGCTTCTATATATTCTATAATTCCTTTGTCATAAATAAGTCTACCAATAAACAAAAAAGAAAAATTTTGATTCTTTTTATTTACTTCTTTATCTCTAATAAACAATTGAGTGTTAACACCAGAACCCGGTATAAGTATACATTTATCCTTTGTAATTAATTTATTCTTTAAGAATAATTGTAGATCATCATTGTTCTGAAAAAAAACTTTTGAAGCTTTTCTTTGAGAAATTCTATAAAGTAATTTTGCTATTTTAGTTGACAAACTACTCTTAATAAACAGTGTACCTAAACCAGAAATATTATTAACAACAGGTATCCTTAACATTCCTGCTGCTATTGTTCCATAAATATTTGGTTTAATAGCATTATGACAAATAATATCTGGAGCTATTTTTTTATAAATTTTATAATATTGATAAATTAAATTTAAGTCTTTAATTGGATTTTTTGAATTGTTATTAATGCAAATATTTATGTGTGAAAAGCCAAGTTTCTGTAATTTTTCAGAAAACTCATCTTTTAATGCAACTGTGAATATTTCGTTTCCATCATTTTTTAATTCATTTAAAAGTCCTCTTCTAAAATTATATATACTCCATGAAACATTTGAAGAAAAAACTATTCTCATAAATTTTATTTAGACCAAACAACTCTATTAACATAATCTGTATAAGAAAGAATTATTCTTAATACTTTCTCCGAAACATTTGGCATAGAATAATCTCCAACGGTTCTTAGCGTTCTTTCTGTTCCACGTTTTTGATTTTCAAGTACTTTTAATCCCTGCATAATTCTTTCGGTATTTAAACCAACCATCATAACAGAAGCTTCTTCCATAGCTTCTGGTCTTTCATGTGCATCTCTAATATTAAGTGCAGGAAAATTCATAATAGAAGACTCTTCCGAAATTGTACCACTATCTGAAAGGACAGCTTTCGCATTTTTCTGTAAATTATTGTAATCGTGAAAACCCAAAGGTTTCATTAATTTTACCCAAGAATTAAATTTTACTCCCGTATCATTAATTTTATTTCTAGTACGTGGGTGGGTAGAAACAATAACTGGCATTTTATACTGTTCAGCAATTTTATTTAAAGTTGCTACTAACTTTAAAAAATTATCAGAGTTTATATTTTCTTCACGATGTGCAGAAACTAAAAAGTATTTCTCTTTGGTTAATTCTAATTTTTCTAAAACCTTAGATGCTTCTATTTGGTTTTTATAGGCTAAAAGTACCTCATAAATTGGAGATCCCGTTTTTATAATTCTATCGGCAGGAAAACCTTCTCTTAGCAAATACTCTCTTGCAATGTCGCTGTAAGTTAGGTTTATATCAGAAATACTATCTACTATTCTTCTATTCGTTTCTTCTGGAACTCTTTGATCGAAACATCTATTACCAGCTTCCATATGAAAAATTGGAATTTTTCTTTTTTTAGCAGCGATTGCACATAAGCAAGAATTGGTATCTCCTAAAACCAAAAAAGAATCTGGTTTTACTTCCTCTAATACAGGGTCTATATTAATTAATATCTGGCCAGAGGTTGTTGTTGCATTCCCTCCTGCAGCATTTAAAAAGTAATCCGGCTTTCTTATTCCTAAATCTTTAAAAAAAACTTCATTTAATTCGTAATCATAATTTTGACCAGTATGCACTATTGAATGCTCAATAGCACTAGACTCATCTAATACTTTAATTACTCTTGCCAATCTTATTATCTCTGGTCGTGTACCCACAACTGTCATTACTTTTAACCTTTTACTCATAAACTATAGTTTTTATTATAATTAAATTCTTTATCATACAGCTCCATAAAGTCTTTAAGCTCTATTAACATCTCTTTATAAGAAGGTATGTTTGCTACATTCATAGTATCTATAAAACTTTTATCTACAGACTTACCTTCTCCTTTATTTATAACTGTTGATTTATTCCAAATTTCTTTAAAAAGAAGTAATAAATCATATTTAGATATTTTGGCGTTATTTGTAATGTGATGAATACCTGAAAGATTAGAACTTATAATAATTTCATATATTACTTTTGCTAATTGCAATGTTGTAATACCACTCCAATAAGCACTTGAAAAACCTGTTACTTCCCCTTCTTGTTTTAAAAACCAATGTAACAATCCCTGTCCATCTTTTTTAAACTCCGGCCCTATAATAGACGTTCTTAAGGTTAAATGTTCTATTGAATCTATTTCTCCTAACGCCTTAGACCTCCCATATATATCATCTGCATCTTTAAAAGAACTTTCTATATATCCGCCCTTATTTTTACCTGAAAAAACACAATCTGTAGAAAGGTGAATTACTTTATAATTATAATTATTAGATATATTAGATAAAAAATGAGGAAAGTAGCTGTTTAATAAAATAGAATTTGATGGGTTCTCATTCGAACCACTAATTAAAATACCAATAGCATTAATAATATAATTAGGTTTAAAGAGACTAATTTCTTTTTCTAACTCTTTAAAATTTCTAACATCTAATATTACAGTTTCATTATTTACCTTTTGACGAAAGGAGATGTTTTTAATTATAAATTCAGATTTAACATCAAGGTATTTATAGATAACATGTCCAGCCATACCACTAGCTCCAAGAATCATTATTCTTTTAGGTTTACTACTTATTTTATATGAATCTAATGTTTCTTTTAAATAAGTGTTTATTTTAGAATTTTCCAAGTTTTTAGCATCTAATTTGAGTGCAGTTAATTTCTCTAAAATTTCAGAAACGTTTACACTAAAACTTGGTGGAATACTCTTTATTGAATTAAAATGTTCAGGCTCTTTTATTACGTTCTTAATTTCTTCAATTAAATCTTTAATGTAGATTAAATTAACCTTGGCATCATTTATTACCTGTGGAGCGTCTCCATTTTGAATTTGGTAACAAAAGGTGGAAATAAAAGAATTATAAAAAGGCTTTCCATAAGGCCCAAAGACATTAGGTATTATTAATGAAGTAAAAAAGCTATTGTTTTTTTCTGCCCAATTTCTTAATAGTTCACTTCCTTCTTTCTTTGAATTACCATATAAATTTCCTTTTTCTTCTTGTGTAGAAGATGAAAAAACTACATGTGCTTTACTGTTAGTCTCTTCCATAGATTCAATCAGTTTTCTGACCAATTCTATATTAGTATCATAAATTACTTGAGGGTCATCATGTCTATTCATTGCTGCTAAATGCACAATAACATCACATTTGGATGTAAACTCATTTAATTTTGTGTCATTCTCAAAATAATCTCTTTCAAACTCAACTAATTCAAATTCTTCAGACAATAAGTTCAATGCATTGTATAAATGTTTACCTACAAAACCCTGTTGCCCTGTTATTCCTATCTTTTTCATTTTATTTTTTTCTTCCATTTATTACTATCATATCTAACATCATCATTAGTGTTTTCACCTAATTTAAAGTTAGATAGAATCATTAACTTAGAGTTTTTTTCTAATGCACTAAACCCATTTACATAACCTGCTGGTATATAAAGTACTTGTGGGTTTGAAGCCTCTAATCTATGTGTTATCTCAAATAGGTCATCAGATGGGTTTTGCCAATCATCAATTTTCACAAGATTTACTTCAAATTTTCCTTTTACACAATAAAACCACCTGCTTTCAATTTTATGTCCTTGCCAACCTCTAAAAAAATCAACTTTGCTATTTGTTGTAAAATACATTCTTTTAATTTCAGATAAATCAAAATCATTTACAAAATCTAACCGCCCTCTAGTATCTTCAAAAAAACCTCCCTTGATAATTAGTGGTTTATTTTTCATTTTTAAGTAAATTTAGTTCTTCAACATAACTTAGTGCTAATATTTTATTTTTTGTTTCTTCAACATTAAGTCTTTTTGTATTATGAGAATGGTATTCATCAGAAACAGAAAGTTCTTCATCTCCACTTACATAATATTTACCGTAATTTAAATCTCTATTATCTGCAGGCACTCTGTAATATCCTTCTAAATTTTCAGCCTTTATAAATTCTTCTTTGGTTAATAGTGTTTCATATAATTTCTCACCATGTCGTGTTCCAATAATTTTTATTTCTTTATCCGAATTGTAAATTTCATTCATTGCTTTTGCCAAGTCTCCAACTGTAGATGCAGGAGATTTTTGAACAAATAAATCACCTTGTTTTCCATTTGTAAATGCATATAAAACCAACTCAACAGCCTCGTCTAAAGACATTAAAAAACGTGTCATATTAGGGTCTGTAACTGTTAGATGCTCCCCACTTTTTATTTGTTTGATAAATAAAGGAATAACAGATCCTCTAGAAGCCATTACGTTACCGTATCTTGTAACACATACTACTGGCCCGTTTTCTGGTATATTTCTAGATGCTGCAATTGCTACTTTTTCCATTAATGCCTTAGAAATACCCATTGCATTAATTGGGTAAGCGGCTTTATCTGTACTTAAACAAACTACTCTTTTAACATTATTGTTAACAGCTGCTTTAATTACATTTGAAGTACCGTAAACATTTGTTTTTGTTGCCTCTAAAGGAAAAAACTCACAAGAAGGCACTTGTTTTAAAGCTGCAGCATGAAAAACATAATCTACACCAACCATTGCGTTGCTTACACTATCAAAATCTCGAACATCACCAATATAGAATTTCAACTTCGAATTCATATATTTAATTCTCATATCTTCTTGTTTCTTTTCATCTCTAGAAAATATTCGAATTTCTTTAAAGTTAGAATTTATAAATCCGTTCAAAACTGCGTTTCCAAATGAACCTGTTCCACCTGTTATTAAAAGTACTTTATCTTCAAACATATTTTTAATTATATTAGATTTTTAAATTATTTAAAAAAGCAATCATCGCCTTTTTCTTAGCATTTATTAAAAAATTATTTTCGGCTGTATTAAATGCATTTTCCCGCATTTCTCGCAATTGAGCGTTTGTTATATTTAACATTTTAACTAACTCATGTTTAATTGATTCAATACTATAGTCATCAATAACAATTGCATTTTTATAATTATGCAAATATAAGTGTAAATCTGAACTATAATTCAAAAAAATGGGAGTTCCTACAGACAAACTTTCTACAACTTTAGTTGGAAACCCTGCTGTATTGGTTTTATCATTTTTTCTAAACAAAATACTAAAGTCAGAATTTGAGGTTATTTCTTGTGCTAAAGACATAGAAATATAACCATTTGCATTAAAAAAAGTTGGTAGGTTTGTTATTTTTCTATCGGTAAAAACAGGATATGATAGTAATTGTTGTGTATTAATACCCGCAATTTCAAATTTTATCTTTTTAGTCTTATTCTCATCATTTAATTCTAAAATAGCTATTAAAATTTGATTTAAGTTATCTTTTTTTCCTGGTGACCCTGTATAAGATAATTGCAAATAACTTCTATTCTCCAACTCTATACTACTTGTGCTATTATAATATAAGGGAGGAATAACGACAGTGTTACAGTTTTTAGATTTATAATATTTTTCTAAATAGGTACTTATTGCGATAACATTTTTTGTTTTAGGAATAAAGTATTGCATAGCAAATTCTGTATTCCAAAAATAGGGTTTTAAAAACCAATCATTTTTTTTTGCTGGTGTATACCATTCTACTGCATCAAAAATTAAGGGTATATTATTTTTTTTAGACCATCTAATCAGTGGAGCCAAGTAAAATGAATATCCACTATACACAATAATTGCTTTTACATTAGCATTATCTTGCCTATTTAATGTTTTTATAAAATGTAAAACGCTCTTCCGATAGCCAAGTAATTTTTTTATTCCTTGCTTGTTCTCTATATCGATACCAGTAGGAATTACTTGTATACCATCAACCTTTTTTTTCTCTGCAAGATTTAACCCAGAGTATATTGATACATCATAATTTAAGAGTTGTAATAATTTAGCATTGGCTAATATCCTTTTAGAAGCTGCTGAGGAACCTGGAACTAATACTGGGGTTATGTATAAGATTTTCTTATTAGACATTAAACTTCTATTTTAAATTTAAAATTTCTTTTATTTTTAGAGATACATCTTTACTAAATAATTCTGCTCCTGTTTTATTTAAATGCTGCGAGTTTTAATTGTTCTTTAAAACTTAATGAAACTACAATTGAATTTATAAATAAAATAACCACTATTAAAACAGAAGTTATTGACCTAAATTTTAAAACGTTTTTTAAAAATTTTATTTGCATACTTACCTATTTTATATAGATTTTTTTTTCTTCAATAGAAAGATAAAAAAACCAAATAGCAACCAAATAAACAACACTTGTAATAGCAACCTGTATCATTAATTCAACCCAATTTGTAATAATATATGTATTATTTAAAAACAAAAAAAGTAATCCTAAAATTATCATTACAGGAACAAATTTTAGCCATACTTCTCTAAAAAAAGCAGCAATGTCTATGCCTATTTTTTTCCATAAAATAAAATTGGTAGCGGCATAACCTAAAAATAAACTAACACATGTTGAGCCTGCTGCGCCAATAACGCCATATTCATCTATTAACAGCACCGTTAAGCCAATGTTTAAAGTTGAAACAATTAAGATTACAATAGCTCGATGCCAATAGAACCCGTATACTTGTAGAAACGTATTTCTTAAATTACCTATTATCTCAATTGAAAAAGGGATCATAACCAATACTAAAACATAATAGGAAACAACATATTCTTCTCCTAACCAGACCCTTAAAAAAGATTTCCCCCAAAAAACTAAATTTATAACAATAACCATTACCACCACTAACTGTATTCTAGATGTTTTAATGTAGTTCTCGGTTAGTTTTGTTAAGTTATAGTTTGCATCAATTTTCTTTATTAAGTCTGGGGTCATTATTCTAGAAATGGCAGTAGAAAAACTTAAAATGTATTTTTGAAATACAATCCCCATTGCATAGAATGTTACCATTGTTGTGCCTAACATGGCACCAATAATAATATTGTCTAATTTCCAATAAATTTGCTCTACAACAATTACAATAAAAATTGGACCAGCATACAATGCTATTTTTTTCACTAACTCTTTTGAAGGTTTATAGGTTGGGTAAGAAATTTTAATTTTTGTACGAACATATAAAAACTTAAAGATAATATTTGAAATATTAAAAAATGAAGCAACAAAAACCATCATCACTACATTATACCCAAAGTTTAAAAAGATTACAATTGTTATTGTTGTTGCAACAAAAACTAAAATGTCTGCTAATTTAAGAATAATGAATTTTTCATAGGCGTTAATAATAGCACCTGTAGGGTTAAAAAATATTGTAAATGCTACACTTACTATAGATATTAAATACATCCGTTTAAAAACAACCATTTCTATAACACTAAATGTATTTGAAAAAAGTAATGGTAAACAAAAATAAACAATACTGCTTACCAACAAAACCAACCCTGTTAGTATCAAATAAATAGTACTGATACTTCCTAAAATGTGTGTTTTTTTCTCCTCAGACTCTTCTTTTCTATAACGCACAAAAAAACGAAGTGTACTATCATTAATCCCAAAATCTAAAATAGCAATATAGGCAATGATTGCACCTATTACGCTAAACAGTCCATAGCTGTCTTTTCCTATTTTGTCTAAAACAAATGGTATGTAGGTAAACGTTACCAATATTTTAATAAAAATAGCGACAAATGACAGAATTGTTCCACCCTTTTTTTGGTTCATTTTTTAAAACAGCTTTATTAATTGTTCTACTTTATAATTGTCATCTGTAATTTCTTTTGGCATACCATTTACAGCAGTTTTATTAAGGTTTGTAGGATTGTCTAATACTTTTATCATTCCTTCTAAAATTGCTTCGTAAGAATTTTCAAAGATAAATCCGTTTACACCATCTGTAATTTGTTCTCTTACTCCAGAAAACTCAGTAGCTATTAATGGTCTTTCTAATATTTTAGCTTCATTTACTACACCACACAATCCTTCATAATAAGACAATACTGCAACTAAATCTACTTCTTTAAAATAAGGATATGGGTTTGACTTAGCACCTAACAAGACCATTCTATCTTGTAATCCAAGATCTTCTAAATGATTTTTAAGCCTATTAAAATCTACACCATCTCCTATAATATACCATGTAATATTATAGCCTAATTTTAGTAATTTTTTTAAAACGTTTGCCATTCTAAAAACTCCTTTAGACTTTTCTTGAACCCTGCAAACCGTTAAAATGTTTGTGCTTTTAGTAGACATAAGAAAATTATCTACTTCTTTTTTAGATTTCTCTAAAATAACATTAGATTGTAAAAGATTATAAATCTTTCTTCCTTTTTGTTTTAATGTAGGAAAAAGTTCTGAAAATGAATCTAAAGCTGTTTGAGATACACAAACATAATAATCTACTAAATGTCCATATTTTTTAATCTGGTTCTGAGCTTTAAAATTTTGATCACAATTTTTAAGATCATTTCTTATAAATTGAATATAGGTGTCTGCTTTAATGTTTTCTAAACAAAATTTAGGAGACAGGCCGTGTAAACCAATAATAACCGCTTTATATGTTTTAAGTTTGTATAAAAAGCCCTTCAAAACACTTTCCACTCTTGTAAGTAAATATAGTAATAAATATAATACTTTTTTAAATCCTTTGTTTGCAGAATATTTTGAACCATAATCACCAGATCTTAACCGACGAACTTTTGCTCTACTATCAATCTCATTCTGAAACTCGCCTCCGTTTGTAATTAGTAGCACCTCTACATCAAATCCTTGGTCTAACAATTTTGTAACTAATTTTAATGTAGACCTTTCTGCACCACCAATATTAAAAATTGAATAGTAAATTAGTATTTTATTTTTAACCTTCATCTAAAAAATGTTATTTTTAATAAAAACTAAAAAATCTTTTATTCTAACAATAACTCCAGAACCAAAAAGATTTCGTTGTAATTTAATCATGTTTTTATCTAATATAATTTTTTCGGGAAAAACTAATGGATATGTTGAAATTTTATGTGTATCATTAAACTTATCTATCCCTTGTTCAACATGAGTACCTGAGCCATCCCAACCAATATGTATTATTTTTGAATTTGTAGCATAAACTGTGTAAAGATTATTTATAAAGTTATCGAAACCAAAAAGAATAGACCAAGATTTTGCATCTTTTAGCATTTGCATATCTAATCGTTTTGCTCTATCAAAACCTGTTTGATTGAATAGTAATCTTTGTTTAAAACTCTTTTTAAAACTTTTATATTCTTTAGCTTGCCAATCTACATTATCCCAAACATTTTTCCAAGTACCCCAACCTAAAGAATTAGTTCTTGTTGAAAAATAAATATCCTTTTGGTAGCTAACTGGCACTTCTCTTAAGGGGTTATACCCTGTAATACAACCTATATTGTTGTTATTACTATATTTATCTAAAGTGGAGTTCATGAATTTTAAAAAATCTACAGATGTTAGTAGATCATCTTCTAAAACAATTACTTTTTCATGAGTAGAAAAAATTTTGGCCACACCATTAATAATAGAACTTGCTAAACCGTTGTTTAAGTCGCTCTCAAATACTTCGAAATCTAAAAATTTATTTTGAGACTTAAAGTATTGTATTACTTCTCTTACCTCCTTAACTTTAAGAGCTTCTGCTGCATTTCTTGGTCCATCAGAAAAAACATAAAGTTTGGTTTTTATTGCCAAGTCATTCTTTAACAGAGCTTCTAATGTCTTTTTTGTATGTATAGGTCTATTAAAAGTAAATAATACAACTGGTGCTAATATCATATCTTCTTTTTTTAAGCTAAAATGCTTTTATAACAATTTAAGAGATCATTTAAGTTCTTTTCTGGGTTATGTGTATTATTCGCTTTTAGTATTGCATTTTTACTTAAAGTATCTGTCAATTCTTTATCATCTAAAATTCGTTTTATTTGATATGCCAACATTCTTGGGTCATTATCTCTATAATGTAGTGCTTCTACTTGGTCTGTTGCCATATCTGCAACACCTCCATTAAAAGAAGTGATACATGGCACGCCCATAATCATGGCTTCACCCAATGTATTTGGACTATTCTCTATAATAGAGCTCATAACATATACATTCATTTTAGAAATTTGTTGCGCCATTTCATTCTCTTGCAATACGCCTAAAAAAACAATATTCTCTTCTAAATTTAACTTTTTTATCATTCTTTGTAATAAAGATCGATACCCAAAATAGGTTTTCCAATCTTTTATATTTTTTTCATATTTATGTCCCGTGATATATAATTTTATGTCTGGGTACTCATCTCTTAACAATGCAATAGCCTCTATTACAAAGTGCGCCCCTTTTCTTGCCTGAGCCGAATTTCCTATAAAAACGGAATGTTTAATTACTTCTTTAGCATCTTGTTTTATTTTATAAAAAGAGGGTCTTAAGATTCTTGCGCAATGATAATAGGGTGCTGAGGGGTTATAAAAATACGAGTTTGCTCTGTCCCAGGTTGTTCTACCAAGTATGTTTTTCGCCTTTTTAATAGTATCTCTTTCTATAGCCAAGCGTTTGTTAAAAACAAACTTTTTATTAAGCATTGCTAAGCCAGCGTAAATAGTGTTTTTTAAATTTAAACTAAATAAATATTTATAGATATTTAAGCCTCCATATTCATAAGGCTCATAGCCATTTAATACACCTTGTAAGCTTAATACATTTTTACCCTTCCATAAAGATAAAAAAGTATTGGTATATTTTTGCTCAGATCCTTCAGCATGCACTAAATCTGGTTTAAAATGATTAAGTACAGTTAAACAATCGTCATCATTAACATCGAATCTATTTTTTTTGTTTTGTGGTACATAGTAATAAGTTACTCCATTTTTCTCCTTTATCAAAAGTTTGTCTGTTGGCGATTTCATGGCTACACCAATGGTAAACTCTTCTATTTTTGATAGCTTATCTATCATTTGAGAGACCCAACCACCAAAAGGTACTTTAGGTCCATTAATTAATTCGCTTGCCTGCGGTATTACAATACCTGTTAACCATAAAATTCTCATCAATCTATTTTTTTAAAAAAAAGTTCAGTATTATTTTTATAATTATCGTAGAAGAAAGGGTTGTTTTTTCTACAATTTGTAATAATGTCTTTTAATCTTTCTTCTTTTGATGTTAGTATCTGGTTTATTTTGGTTGAAAATTCATCAATATTGGCATTTTCAACTAAAAAACCATTTTTTATATTAACATATTTAGCTATATCAGAAGTTTTGTTTGTTAAAACTGGTAATCCATATTTAAAAGCTTCAAATACTTTAGTTGGGAATCCTGCGCTTGTAACTCTATTTATATCTCTAGAAAAAACCACAAAATTAGATTTTTTTAAAATACCAATACATGCGTCGTTTTTAACCCTACCAAAACATTTTAAATTTCCTTCTAATAGAGTTACCGCTTTTTTAACTCTAGGAATGGCATTGAGTTCTTCTTTTGTTAAACCAACTATATTGAACAGGAAATTACTGTTTTCCTCTTTTACTTTTGCAAATGCTTTAAGTACTATATCTAATCTATCTTTACTGAAATTAATACCTGGTGAACCTGCATAAACAAAACTAATAACATCACTATTTATAGAGATTTTATTTTCAAAAATTGATGAATCTAAGGTAACAAAAGGGAGTACTAAATTATTTGATTTTTTGTAATAATTGTCTAAATAACTTGATGCAACTATTTTATGTTTGCATTTTTTATTTAAAAAAAGCATTCTCCATTGATTTAATACTAACCGTAATGCTTTATCTAATGTGAATTTACCATCTATATCATACCACTCTGTAAGGTCTGGTATCAATTCTATTTGATTTTTTTTGCAAAATTTCAATAATTTATAAAAAGCAATAGGAGGGTAATTGTAAGCAATAATACAATCTATATTAGATCTAATTGCTTTAAGTTTTATTGTGGAAATGTCTGAAGCAAAACCACCTCCATCATCTCTTAGTATACTTGAAACCTTAACATCATTTATATAAATAGATTCTTTACCTTCTATTTTACCTAAAATTTCTACTTTATGATTTAGTTTTTTAAAGAATCTTGCATTTTCTAGCACTCTTATAGAACTTGCCGTTGTTTTGCTAAAGTTAAAACCTCCTATATAAAGAATATTTCTCCCCATTATACATTGATTTTTTTAAAACCTAAACCAAAAGAGGTAGCTAATAAAACATAAGCAATACCTATATGTAACGGGTAGTTATTTAATAAACCTAATAACAGTATTGATATTAAAAAGATAATTAAATATTTATTTTCTTTTTCTTTTTTCATAATTTGTGTGGGTAAATTTAACAGTAAATAAATAAATAAACTAAAAAAAACAACTCCATATTGTGCTAACTGATCTAAAATATTTGAATGTTTACCAATATCATTATAACTTAATACACCCGCTAAAGGGTTTATAAATATCATTTTAAAACTTCTTTGATATCTTTCTACCCGACTACTTACAGATCCATATTCTGATTGTTGCCCATGAATTTGACTAAAAAAATCTTTATGTTTAATTGCGTAAGTTGTTCCTTCTAACAATTCTCCCGTAACACTTTCTATATAATCTAGGTTTGAAGTTATAAAAAATATTGCCATGACTAAAGAAATTAATAAAATTAATCTATTTATCCCATTCATTTTTGTATATAACAAAGCAATTAACTGAAAACAAACTATCAATACGGCAATTAAATAATTAGCTTTAATAATAACAATAATGGCTGTTATTAAATTTAACCATATCAATATTTTTAATCTTGAAGAAACTATTTTTGTTTTCAAATATAACAAAACAGGAATCAAAATAACATTAGAGTAAATGGTACCATAACCTCCTATACCTTGCATTGTTAACGCTCTTGCTCCATCGCCACTTTTAGATAATGCTCTAGAAGCATGACCATCTATTAATAAACCAAAATAAGTTCCAGCTAAAGCAATTAAATTAAATGCTAAAATTATTAAAATTAAATTCTTCTTTTTTTCAATAGACAGATTAAGTACTATTGTACTTAAGTAAATTAACATTAAAAAAATATACAACTGTAAATGTCTAATTATGTATGTTTTATCTGAAGCAATGTAATTGATTATAAATGTTAGAACGATAAAAAATAAAGTGAATAAATATACTTTTTTATTCCCTTTTTGAAAATATTTTATAATTATAATAAACATAGACAATAGCGCTAAGATTCTTACAAAAAAATTATATGCAAAAAAAGGGATAATAATCCACAGAAAAAGGATTATAAAAAAAAAATTGTATTTTAAAAAAGAAAATAATTTAACCAATATGTTTACTTATTTAATAATTTTATTATGTTTAAATAATAATTAAAATTAAGAATGATAATTTTTAAACCATTCAACAAACTTTAATACACCTTCATTTATTCCTGTACGACTTTTATAGCCTAATTTTTCAATTCCTGAAACATCCGCCCAAGTTTGTGGTACATCACCAGCTTGCATTGGTAAGTATTCTTTTTTTGCTTCAACTCCAAAACCTGTTTCTATAGCTTTTATAAAATCACCAAGGGGTTGTGGACTACCATTTCCTATATTAGATATTTTATAAGCAGAATGACCATTATCTCTTTCTGGTGGATTTTTTAACAAAATTTCAATACCAGAAACAATATCATCTACATAGGTAAAATCTCTTCTCATATTACCATTGTTAAAAACTTTGATAGGCCTATTGTTTGCTATAGCATCTGCAAATAAATAAATTGCCATATCGGGTCTACCCCAAGGTCCGTAAACGGTAAAAAAACGTAATCCTGTTGTAGGTAAATTATATAAATGACTATAAGTATAGGCCATTAACTCATTACTCTTTTTGGTTGCAGCGTACAAACTTATAGGATGATCTACATTATCTGTTGTCGAAAAAGGTACTTTCTTATTTTCACCATACACACTTGAACTACTTGCAT
>JQIA01000487.1_pt1 | contig 20021 bp, 17 predicted proteins | sample 811431 | NCBI WGS metagenome assembly JQIA01 (sample SAMN02998118, study PRJNA258478) | marine sediment metagenome | biome: marine; feature: seafloor; material: sediment; isolation source: oil-polluted sediment collected from 3 locations (0.5 km, 0.7 km and 0.9 km)... | place: USA: Gulf of Mexico ...
TTAAATATTTCTATATAGGTAAAGTTAATTATATCAAATACTTAGCTATACTTATGCAAGAGGTCTAATTGATATTGAAATTCATTAAGAATTAAGCATTCATAATTAAGAATTGCTATACAATATCCTTGAATTACATATCATCGCCTCCAAATCTATTCATCAAACTTTTTTAGCAAGGGGGTGAAATCCAATTGAAACTTTTGAATTTAATATTAATATTATATTCAAGTCAAGCTATGGCATGTTGCATGCAAAATCAAGGTATTTGTGGAGATAAATGTTGTGATGGTACGATATTTTCCAAAATAGATTGCGGACACAAATTCATTGAATTACCAGCAACCATCAGTCCTGATTTAGAAAATATAAAAAATTCCATAAAACCACCTTCTAATTGGTTATATGTTTGGACAGATCCAAATACTAACACACCACATTTATCTAGCACATTTCCACCTTGGTATCGTAATCCTTTATATCCAGAAAGCTATCCTAGAGTATTAGTATATGATGAATATAATCGCTTAATTGATGATACTAAAACCAAAATTGACAAACAAGAAGCATCTAAATTTCGTCAACAAGCTGTTATAAATTTACAACAACAAAAACAATATAATAAAATTAGCAAAATAGAAGCTAATAAAGTAGCCAAACAAAAACGTCTTAAATATTTACAATCTAATTGGAGTAAAACTGGAGTAATAAGTCAAGAAATGCAGCAGTTATTAACAGAACAAGTAGAACAAAAACAAGTTACGATGGCTATGACTGAAAAACAAGTATTACAAGCATGGGGTCTTCCTGACTCTAATACAGAAGAACTTCTTGATGGTAAAACAAAAAAAGTTTTAATTTATAAGCAAGGTCAAATTCTTTTGGTCGATGATATAGTGAAATCTGTTCAATTATTTTAATGGTTATGAATCAAGAATTATCACAAACATATATAGATATTGCTGGTGTTATGTTGGTAGCTATTGATGTGAATGAAAAAGTCACACTTGTTAATAACAAATGTTGTGAGGTTCTTGGTTATACCAAAGAAGAAATTGTTGGGAAAAACTGGTTTGATAATTTTCTTCCAAAAAAAAATAAAGAAGAAATAAAAACTATTTTTCAACAGGCTATGCAAGGTGATATTAAATTCATTGAATATTTTAAAAATCCTATTTTAACTAAAGATAATCAACAAAGATTGATAGCATGGCATAATACTGTGTTATACAATGATGAAGGTAATATTATTAGTACTCTTAGTTCTGGCGAAGACGTTACTGAATATTATAAAACTGAACAACTATTAAAAGAAAGTGAAGAAAAATATAGACAATTAGCAGCAAGTATTTCTGATATTTTTTTTGCTATAGATAAAGACTTCAACTGTACATACTGGAATCAAGCTTCAGAACAACTTACTAATTTGTCGTCAATAGAAGCAGTTGGTAAATCATTAACCAATATTTTACCTAACTCAAATTTATCTAGACATATCTATCGTAAAATCAAAGAACAACAATATAATTTTATTACTGAATATAAATTAGAACATAAGGAATTATTTTTTGAAGTTAATATTTATCCTTCTAATCAAGGATATTCTATTTTTGTTAAAAATATTACCGAGAAATATAGGTTACAAGAGGCATTACGAGATTCAGAAGAGTTATATCGTTTAACTCTTAATAATATTTCAGATGCTGTATTAATGACAGATGAGTTTGGAAATATTACTTTTGTATGCCCAGATATTGATATAATTTTTGGATATTCAGTACCAGAAGTACAAGTATTTCGTAATATAAAATATTTGTTAGGAGAAAACTTTTTTGATCATAAAGAATTAGAACAAAATAATGAACTAAAAAATATTGAGTTGGCAATTATAGATAAATCTGGTACTGAACATATTTTACTGGTTAATATTAAACGAGTTTCATTAGATGATAGTACTATTTTATATAGTTGTCATGATATTACCGAACGTAGACAAGCTGAAAAAATATTAACTTTATATAAATATATAGTTTCAGCATCTCATGATCATATGTCTTTTCTAAATGAAAATTATGTTTATCAAGCAGTTAATAATTCATATCTTGAGGCTCATGGAAAAGAATCGGCTGAAATCATTGGTTGTTCTGTAGCCGATTTACTTGGCAATGAAGTGTTTGAAACAGTTATAAAACATAATTTAGATAAATGTTTAAAAGGCCATATAGTAAATTACCAAAGTTGGTTTAATTTTCCTAGTTTACAACATTTGTATATGGATGTATTTTATTATCCATTTCAAGATGATAATAAAACAATTTCAGGAATAGTGGTAGTTTCTCGTGATATTACAGAACAAAAACAGCTAGAAGATAAACTAATTAAATTAGCCACTACAGACATGTTAACTCAAGCTTATAATAGAATTAAGTTTGAAGAAATAATGGTTTATGAAGCACAAATCTTTATAAGATATGATTATCCATTATCTGTATTATTATTTGATATAGACCATTTTAAATTGATAAATGATAACTACGGACATGATGTTGGTGATTATGCTTTAAAAACTATTGTAAAAATTGTACAAGCCAATTTAAGAAAAACTGATTATCTTGTCAGATGGGGTGGAGAAGAATTTTTAATTATATTGCCTAGAACTAAGCTAGAACAAGCAAAAATCCTAGCAGAACGAATTAGAAAAAAAATGGAAATTTATACTTTTGATAAAATTACTAAAAAAATAACCATTAGTTTTGGGGCAACCTCATTCACAAAACAGGATACTAAAGATACTTTTATAAAAAGAGCAGATGATGCTTTGTATAAAGCTAAAAAAACAGGTAGAAATAAGGTTGAATCTATAAAATTTACCAGCTAAAATTCTTATTTCAGTAACTCATATGTTAAAATGTTCAGATATTATAACTATAAACTAATTAATTAAAATTATGATCAAAGTAGCTATTGTTGGTGGTACTGGTTATACTGGTGTAGAGCTGTTACGTCTATTAGTTAATCATCCTAAAGTCCAAATCCAAACTGTTACATCTCGTACTGAAGCTGGTAAAAATGTCACTGATTTATTTCCTAATTTACGAGGACATTTGGATTTAAAATTTACTAAACCAGGAAATTTGACTGCCAATGATATAGTATTTTTTGCCACCCCGAATGGTATTGCTATGCAAGACACTCCAGCCTTATTAGAAGCTGGTGTTAAAGTAATTGACTTAGCCGCTGACTTTAGAATTAAAGATGTGGCAGTATGGGAGAAATGGTATGGCATGACCCATAATTGTCCAGATTTGTTAGAAAAAGCAGTATATGGTTTACCAGAATTAAATAGAGCTAAAATAGCTAAAGCCAATTTAATTGCCAATCCTGGTTGTTATCCAACTGCTGTATTATTAGGATTTTTACCATTAATTGAAGCTGGTATTATTGATCTTAATGACTTGATAGCTGATGTTAAATCTGGAGTAAGCGGAGCTGGTCGTAAAGCCAGTATATCTACTCTCATGAGTGAGGTTGGAGAAAGTTTTAAAGCTTATAATGTTGCTGGTCATAGACATTGGCCAGAAATTTGCCAAAGTTTAAACTCCAGTGCTGGACAAAAAGTAGATTTAACTTTTGTACCTCATTTGTTACCAATGATTAGAGGTATTGAAGCTACTTTATATAGCAAAACTTTACGCCAAATTAATTTAGATGAGATTCAGGATATATTTATTCAACGTTATCAGAATGAACCTTTTGTTGATGTATTGCCATTGAATTCATATCCAGAAACCCGTAATGTACGAGGTGCTAATATTTGTCAATTAGCCATCCACAAATCTAATAATAGATTAGTTATATTATCAGTGATTGATAATTTAGTTAAAGGAGCTGCTGGTCAAGCTATACAAAATATGAATATTATGAATGGACTGCCAGAAAATACTGGTCTAACAAATGTAGCGTTAGCACCTTAAAATATGCAAATTTTTTATCACCATCCATTACCACCTAAACGAAAACGAGTTCCGACTGTAATGGCAGTCAAACAACATCGTCCTTGGTTATGCCCGTTGTTATTATTTATAACCATAATTATAGTCATTGTAGGTGGATTATATTTGTGGAATGTTAGTGTGCAAACATTGAGGCAAGATAAACAAAGTTTTATAGAACAATATTTAAAGGAACATCCAGTTCAAACGATATCCTTAGATGCACAAGAATTAAAATCAGAATTAGAAACAGTGGTTTCTACTGCCGAAACAATGGCACAGTCTTTAAATCAATTACAAGAGCAACATCTTGATGCAACTGAAGAACTTAATTTTTATAGGCATTTAGTTAATTCTCCAAAAACTAAGTCAGGAGTTGTAGTTAATAGCTTTGCATTACATAAAGCTGCAAAAGATTATATTTATAAGTTGGTATTAACCCAACAAAATAAGAAACTTGCTACTGGTACAGTTCAAATAAATTTAGTTGGAAAAGTAAATGGTAAAATCAAAAAATTTAATATGGTAGCTATTACTGAGGATTCTATACCAGCTATTAATTATAAAATTAATTATTTTCAGCGTTTTACTGGAAAAATTAGCTTGCCTAAAAATTTTATACCAGAACACCTTATTATTTATTTAGTGGCTAGGAATAAAAAAGCTGCTGAGGAGATTAATTTCAAATGGGAAGAGTTACAACCAAAGGAATAAATTATGTGGGGAAATCGTAAAAGAAAAGTTACTAGGATTGATTCTTTAATAGGACAACGTACTAAAATTAAAGGAGAAATTTCTTTCAGTGGTGGTTTGCATGTTGATGGTGTAATTGAAGGCAATATAACCGCTCTTAAAGATCAAGATAGTTCAGTGTTAACTTTGAGTGAACAAGGAACTATTAAAGGAGATATACGAGTACCAAATGTAATTATCAATGGTACTGTACAAGGTAATGTATACGCAGAAGAACATACAGAACTAGCACTTAATGCCCGTATTATTGGCAATGTATACTACAATTTAATTGAAATGGCCATGGGAGCTGAGGTAAATGGTAGTTTAATCCATAGTGCAGATATGGACGAACAACCAGTTTTACCTTTAGAACATAAGTAAATTCAGATTAATATTTTTTATATAGGATTATTCCAACCAATAACATAAGTAAAAAGTAAATATCTACACTACCACCACCACCTTGATAATTTGGTTTATGAATAATTTTATAATCTTGCGGTGCTTCTTTAACTTTGTCTTGGAATAATCGAAGTTGTTCAGTAAGATTTAATACCAATTCTTGACTTGCCAACTTAAAACCTTCCGTACTATCAATCCGGACTTGTTCTGATAAATTAACTAAAGTAGCTCGGCTTTTTATATGGCTAATACCTGGTGATCGAAATAACATTTTTTTGCTTTTTATATCATAGACAGCAGCATCAACCATTGTGTGGGTATCATTTTTTTCGCCTGGAACTATATAAGCTCCCACTAAAGTCCAGTAAGTTATAGAAGCTAAACTGCTATCAGTAAATCTGGTTTGATCATAGGAAATTAATGATATTACATCAATATCATACATTGTGCTAATCTGATCTAAATTAGCAAAGCTACCCTTTGGGGTTAAATAAGCAGATGGAATTATTTCAATCGATTTAACAAAATTATATTGATTAAAATGTTTACTGATTTCTCGCATTAAATCAATCTTATCTCTTTCAGTAAAATTTCTATTTCTGCTTGGAACAAATGCAATTCCCACTCTTAAAGGTAAACTTAAAGCCGGAATTTTAGGAGTTTCTATTGGTTTTTTATTTGGATATAAGTATTGAACTACACTGCTACTATAATGTCTTGTTTTGGGAAAGCTACAACTAATTAACGTAATAGAGATAATTGTTGATAATAAAACCAGTGTAAATATTTTGAAGGTATTCATATTAAAAAAACTCAAAGTGATAACCAGCGATAACAGTGCCACCCTCTATAAAATCATTCATATCTGATAGTTCTAATTTGATATGTACTGATGCTTGTGGTCGCATTTGTTGCCCAAATATAAAAGATTGTTGTAAATATTCTGCTGCATTAAAATTACGTTGTGCAAGAGCTTTACCGTTATAATCTTCAAAAGTCAATTGCAAACCAGGATATGGTTGAGGAAAATCCGCAGTGTTGGTAAAGGTTGCTTCAAACTGTATTGCATTGTCAATTTCATGATGAACTTGAGCAATGTGATCTTGCATCAAAAAACTTGCATTATCATAAGTTGGTGGTAAATCACATAAAAAGTTATAACAAATTTTTTCTAACCAAGGTCTAACTTCTTTATGTTGTAATACTTTATCTGGTTGCCAATACCACATATATTGACCAGCCAATATTGCCCCAAGTAAAATTACCAGCAATGCCCAAAAAAAGAAAGAACTCCAAGAACGACCTTCTTCATAAATGTCTTCTTCTAATAATTCTGGCACATCTTCTTCTTGAAAATCATCTTCTTGTTTAGCTACGGCTTGTTTTGGTAATTGGCTTAATAAATGATTAGTTGCATTAAAAATACTATGACAATGACTACAACGGACATGTCCCTGAGCAATATTCAGGTGTGCCGCTGTGACACGAAATATAGTTTGACAATGGGGACATTGAACATGCATTTTTATAGTCCTATGATAATATTTAAAATTCAATTTTTATATTATACACAGATTTTTTTGTTAGTTCAAAAATATAACAAACGGATTTAATCAAATACATTTATTTTGTATATAATAGACATCTTTCCTAAATAACGAATGTAATAAACAATGAACATAAAAAATAGCACCTTACTTATTGTGGATGATGTGCCAGCAAATTTAATGATGTTGTGTACTTTTTTAAACAATAATGGTTTTCATGTAAACATTGCCGAAAGTGGCGAAGATGCTATTGAACAAATTAAATATACAGCTCCTGATTTAATTTTATTAGATATTATGATGCCAAAAATGAATGGTTTTGAAACTTGTATTTGCCTTAAAGAAAATAAAGATACCAAGGATATTCCAGTAATTTTTATGACAGCATTATCTGATACAATAGATAAATTAAAAGGTTTTGAAGTTGGAGCAGTTGATTACGTTACTAAACCGGTACAACAAGAAGAATTATTAGCTCGGATCACCACTCATTTAACTTTAAGAGCTCAACAAAAAATCCTTAAACAACAAAATAGTGAGTTGGAAGCTTTTGCTCATACTGTAGCTCATGATCTTAAAAATCCACTTGGTGCAGTCATTGGTTTAAGTAGCACATTGTTAGAAAGTTTGGATGAATGGTCAAAACCTCAGGTACTGGAAAGTTTAGAGATAATTGATATGGCTAGTCATAAAATGTCAGACATTATTAATTCTTTACTTTTATTATCCAGTGCCCGTAGTCAGACTGTTGTAATGAAACCAATAAATATGGAACAGATGGTTCAGGACATACAGAATAATATTGCTCCTTTAATCAAAGAACATGAAGGCCAAATAACAATGGCTACGACTTGGCCCAATGCAAAAGGTCATGCTGACTGGATTTGGGAAGTTTGGGCTAATTATATTTCTAATGGTTTAAAATATGGTGGAAAACCTCCAAAACTAGAATTAGGAGCAACTCAAGAAGACAATGGATATGTAAAATTTTGGGTACGTGATAATGGTGTTGGGCTTGATGCTGAAGAACAAAAACATTTATTTGTACCGTTTACTCGAATTACTCAAGCTCGCATACAAGGGCATGGATTAGGACTATCTATTGTAAGACGTATTGTAGAAAAATGTGGTGGCAAAGTAGGAGTTGAAAGTCAAAAACAAAAAGGGAGTTTATTTTACTTTACTTTGCCAAATGATTCTATATAATAAATAACGGTAACCATAATGTCAAACGATCAAGGGACTGCATATGCATTAATAAACAAAGACTTAACCATAATTGGTAATAGTACGGCATTATATAAATGGCTATCAGATACTTCACTTAATTTAAATGGACAACCAATTAATCAAATTTTCCCTATGTTGGTTGGTTATGAGGAATCATTACAACAGTTAATACAAGGTCAAATAACTAAACCAATTATAATTTCGCAAATCCATTTTTATAATAAAGATGGTGAAAATCTATATTTTCATTTGCAAATAGAAAGATGTTATTGTGCTCAAGCTGTTTTATTACTTACTGTAAATGACATTACTGAAACTAGTAGGTTAGAACAAAAATTACGTCAAGAGCGTAATGAATTACTTTTACAAATTAGAGAACGTGAAAAAGCCGAAATTGCGTTACGGCAAGAACTTAAAGCTCATGAATACACTACATTAGAATTACGTCAAGCCAAAGAGGTAGCAGAAATAGCTAATCGAGCTAAAAGTACCTTTCTTGCTAATATGAGTCATGAACTGCGTACTCCTTTAAATGGAGTTTTAGGTTATGCTCAAATCCTTCAAAGTGATGATACTTTAACTGACGTTCAACAAAATGGAATTGATGTTATTTATAGTAGTGGTAAATATTTATTGGAATTAATTAATGATATTCTTGATTTATCTAAAGTGGAAGCTAATCGAATAGAAATTACTCCAACTGAATTTAATTTTGAAATTTTTATTCGACAACTTAATGAATTAATTAAAATAAGAACGGAAGAAAAAAATATTTTTTTTAATTATAAAGAAATAACTCCTTTGCCAACAATTATTTATGCTGATGAAATTAGATTACGGCAAATTTTAATTAATTTATTAGGGAATGCAATAAAATTTACTGAACAAGGAGAAATAAATTTTAGAGTTGGTGTTTTGTCAAATACAGCTAAATCACACACAATACGGTTTCAAATAGAAGACAGTGGCATTGGAATTGCGGATCAAGATATAGCTAAAATTTTCTTACCATTTCAACAAGTATCAGCAGATAATTATCATCAAATGCAAGGCACTGGTTTAGGTTTATCTATCAGTAAAAAACTAGTAAAAATTATGGGTGGAGAATTATATGTTAAAAGTGCTTTAGGAAAAGGGACAACATTTTGGACTGATTTAGTTCTACCTGAAGCTTCTAATAATAATTTACCTAATCCAATCAATCAAAAAATTAAATCTCTAAAAGGACCAACTAAAAAAATTTTACTGATAGATGATCACCCAGGAAATCGTTTAGTTTTAAATCATTTTTTAACAAATTTAGGTTTTGAAATTGCTGAAGCTAGTGATGGTAAGGCAGGAATAGATAAAGCTCTGAAATGGCAACCAGATTGCATTATTATGGACCTAGTAATGCCGGTTATGGGTGGAATTGAAGCCACTGCCAATATACGCCAATTAAAACAGTTGAAAAATGTGGTAATTATTGCGGCTTCTGCTAGTGCTTTTGAACAAGATCGACAGAAAAGTTTAAATGCTGGTTGTGATGATTTTATTACTAAACCAATAGTATTTAATACAATGTTACAAAAGTTGGAACAGTATTTAAAATTAACTTGGATATATGAGCAGTCTCAACCAGAAATATCTTCCGATCAACCAATGATAATTCCACCAAAAGAAGAGATGGAAAGATTACTTGACTTGGCTATGCAAGGTAATATAACTGGTATTATTAAACAAACTCGCCAATTTGAAGCAGATGACCAATATAAACCTTTTGCTTACAAATTACGCACATTAGCAAATGAATTTAAGGTACGGAAAATTCGTGAATTTATAAAACCTTATGTGGATAAAACATGAATACTGATATATTAACTCAAAAATTAGCAATTCTAAAAAATCGACAATCTGCTTTTATACCAGCGATAGAAGCAATTCATGATTGGTTACTACAATCTTCCCAAGCTTTGTCTAAACAAAATATTTCCCCAGTTGATATAAATTTACCAATTAATAAAGTAGTACCAGAACTGTTGCATGGAGTTCCCATTGGTTTATTTGATTTAAATTGGGAAGTACATTGTCCTCATTGTCATGGTATAACCCGTGAATATGATAATTTATCCCAAGCGGCTAATGCTTCATTTTGTGAAGGTTGTAAAGTAGAATTTGAAGCTGATTTTGCTAAATGGGTAAATGTAACTTTTTCTCTTAATAAAGAAATTGATGACCGTGAACCCGTTCTAACTTGTAAACTACCTGATGCAACTGAGGTTTTTTTACAAATTCAAACAGCTCCAGCAGAAACTAAATCAGCTGTAATGACTTTAAAAGCTGATATTTATCGTTATATTTGTCCTCTTACTAAGTCTCGTGGCATATTAACCGTTTCTGGAGAAGAAACTTCTGAATTACAAGATTTTTCTATAGAACAATTGCCACATAATAAGTTTAATATATCCAGATTACAAGCTCGTCCTGGTCGAATTAAAATCAACCTAATCAATTCTAGTGATATTCAGGCAGGTTTAGTAATTTTTAAAGATGATTTACCTCAACAACCTTTGCCACCACGTTTATCTGGTTTGGAACTAATTCATTATCCAGAATTTCATGTTTTATTTGGAGAGCAAGTATTATCTAGCCGTGAGCAAATACGGGTAGCTGCAGTGACTACTTTATTTACTGATATCACTGGTTCAACTGAAATGTATGAAAGACTTGGGGATATAACAGCTTATAATGTTGTACGTGATCATTTTGAGATTTTATTTACTAATATTGAGAAGCAGGGTGGTACAGTTATCAAAACTATTGGTGATGCAGTAATGGCTTCTTTCACTAGTAATGAAGCTGCTCTTATTAGCGTTATTAATGCGTTAGAAGCGTTTGAACAGTATAATGTTAAACAACATATTGATCGACAGGTTAACATCAAAACAGGTATTCATAGAGGTCAAACTATCTTGGTTAATCTTAATGATAGACTTGATTATTTTGGTTCAACTATTAATAAAGCTGCCCGTATTCAAGCGGTTGCTAGTAGTGGTGAAATTTGTTTTTCTGAACAAGTTTATCAAGATAGCAGTTTTGTACAAACCATGAAAAAAATGGGAATTGATAATGTTAGTCGACATTCGGTAAATTTGAAAGGGATTGATGGACTACAGACTATTTACAAAGCTGTTACTAAATTTAATAAGAGTGCGTTGTTATAAGGTTAGTGAAGAGCAACTGACTACATCCCATCCTGAATTACAATGCCATTAAGTTAAGGAATTAAGTATTATTAATCAATAATTTATAATGAAATATTTATCAAGGTATAATTTTTTCTTAACAGATAATTCACCCTGATTTTTAATATATCTGATTGATATTAAATATAAAAAACCTTAACTTAATGGCATTGATTGGTTAGATGCCAAGGAAGAAGTTTTGGACGAGGAGTGTCAACGTTTGGGACTGGGATTGGACTATAATTAAATTTGTAAATACACTTAAATATCAATAAGTTACACTAAATCGATAATGTATGTAACTAATTTATATTTAACGGTTTTTTAGTTTCTCTTCATAGTCCAAGCCCAGTCCCGATTCTCAGGATTAAAACCTAAACCAAGGGTATTAGGAGCATTGAGTCTGGATGATATTCTAACCTAATGTTTCGCTTAATTTTTAGTCTAATTCCTTTGGAAAGAGCCTATCATTTTATAGTTCAAGCCCAGTACCAAAATCACGGTTTATCATCATTTGGTTTGTCATGATATAAAACTCCACAGCAGAATACAGAATTTTAGAGGTACACTTAGTGGCATTCTGTCAAGTTTTGGAGAAGGAATATGGGATTTGATAAGGTGCGTGGGATGCACCCTACTTGTTTATAATATAATCAGTATTTAAAACAAATTCAATACGCTTTCATACCATTGAATTGAACGGAATTGTTTGTTGGAGTTGTAATTTTTATCTTGATATATACCGTGTTTTAGTCCTAGTTCTGTCAGTTTGTAGTGAATGCGTTTTTTACTGTCACGGTATGGGGTTTGTAACTTTAATTCGGTTAGTTTCAGGTTGGCTTGTCTGGCACCTTTTAATCCAGTGCGTTTGGCTATTCCGGTTGGATTTAGCGATTGTACTTCAGCTTCAATAACTTCAGTTTTTAAATTCCATTCTTTTAATGCGTCATAGCCAAATCTATCTTTAAGAGTATTATTTAAGGCAGTCCGTTTAGCTTCCCCAGTTATACCAAATCCTTCTAACATGTCAGAGTTGATTTTGATACATTCTGCCATTGTTTGGGTTGGTTTTGGTTTAAGGGATACATATCCTTCGGTTAGTAATTCAAATGTCCAGCCAGTTACAAGTACGGCAAATCTTGGGCTACACCATTGGGCTAGATTGATTGAGACATATGGATGTACCCATGTTCCTTGATTTTCTGGAGTACCTCCTTGTACGATTTGTATAAGTTGTTGATTTTGTTCCGTTACGGGAATTCCCGTAACGGGGTTTTTAATAACAAAATCAGATAGTTCTTCTAAAAATTCTTTGGTAGATTTTAGACGACGATAATCGTTAAATTGTTTGCCAACAGATTTACACATATCAGTAGCATTCAAAAAACCATCATTAGAACGTTGGCGGATTACAGCACCGTGAAAATCACGGCTTATTAATTGAGTTGTCATTATAGACACCTTACAGTTGGTTATTAAATACAGAGTTTTTATTTTAAACACTTAGCAGAGTGGCATTCTGTAATTACCACCTTTTCAGGTCTAGATTCCCTAGCTAAGTGTGTTGTTGATTATGAAGGGTTATTTTTTTGTTGTCAAGTTGTTTGGATAATTGTATAATTACATTTTTTATGAAAGAATGTATTTGAATTTATCACACAACATATTTAAAAATGAAATACTCTCCTATAAAAAATTTGATTAAAAATCATCTCAATGAAAATAAAAAGGGCTATTTATGGTTTTTCGTTGCCTTTTTCTTTGCATTAGCAGTACCTGTGATACTACAAATAGCGATGACTTTCACAAGTAAAGATAATTCATCACTATGTTCATTAGGATTTGTAATAGAAAGTGAATTATTGGTTTTTTTAATGGTAATTATAATATCATTGATAATGGATGAATTTGTTTTTAAAGAAACAAACAATTCTTTTGAGACTAAGTTTTTATTTACTTTTTTTCCTATACTGCTGATTATATTCTGTATGATGTCTTATGCTATAACATATTCTCAGAAAGATGATGTATCTATTGTAATATTTATGGCAAGTGTTGAATTTCTTACTTTCTTAGGAACACTTTTTTATGCAGTCTTTGTGAAACAAACTGCCTTTAATGATATTAATAGAGATAAATTATGATAATTGAACTTTTAAAATGGCTTATTATGGGACTTTTAGGAATTTCCATTGGTGTTTTTGTGACATTAGCTTTTCGTTATAACAAACAAACTACCAAAAATTTTCCAAGACAAAAAGAAATCCTCCGCCTATCCGATAGAATAAGGACAGGCCAATCCAGTGCCATAATCAGTTTTTTCAGTGAAGAAAGAAGAACTATTTTAGGTTATTTGCGTAATGAAAACCCTGAACAACAGAGAGAACTTTATGGAGATAAAGCTGATAAACTAATATTTTCTTATATTGATATTGTTTTGGACATTAATAAAAAGGATTTATCAGCTAAATTTTGGAAAATAGCTTTGGAGCCACTGACTATAAAACAAAATCCAGAGTTAGATGAAGCTTATCAAATTTGCAAAGATAGTGAATTCAATAAACGAAGTTTGGAAAATATCATCAGCGTTATCAATCAACAAGGCTTAAGGTTAGTGTTATTGTTGGATAAATTTGAAGCTTTGCTGGAATATCCAAATTTTAAAGAGAATTGGGAGTTTTTTACTACCTTGCGTTCTTTATCAGCTTTGCGTACTCCTAGTCCACTAGTTTTGATTATTGCAAGTAATTCTTCTTTGGGTACATTCCATAATAAAATAAAAGATTTAAGTCCTTTTACTTCACCTGTGTTAAATTTTATTGGTGAAACAGCAGTTTTAGGAAGTTTATCAGATGCGGAAATTGATGATTTATTGAAAGAGCATAATATATCGGTAGATAACTGTAAATTAATTAAGGATATGGTTGGTGGGCATCCTTATTTATTGAAAATAGTAGTTGCTGAGTTTAATAAAATACCTAATCAGCTAAATTCTATTGAAATTACAGATATTTGTCAGGGAATTGAACCAATGTTAGAAAATATGTTATCATCTTGGCCTGTTAAGGTTCATGAAGTTTTTTTAATGGTAAATAAACAGGATGATGTTTCTAATTATAAAAATGTACTCAAAGAATTAGAGATGCAAGGTTTAATTTCTAAAAATGATAATGAGCAATGGCAGATTCGTTCTCACATTTTCTCAAAATGTTTGAAAAATATGTCTAATTAGTTGATATTATAGAAATATTTTTACTGTTTTAGCTGCTATAGCAGCCATCATTGCAATTTTACAATTCTCAGGCATTACTGACTTTATGGTTATTTTAGATTGGTTTAGACAACAAAAAGAACAACGTTCCGAAATCCCTTATGTAACTGGTAATGCAGTGGGTGGTAGTCCTAATTTTATAGGGCGTACTAATATTTTAAAATCCGTAGGTGATGTTTTATATGATCCTAAACAAAATTCATTAGTTTTGTTTGGTCAACGGCGTATTGGGAAAACTTCGATTTTATTAGAATTGGAAACTAAATTACCAACAAAAGGTAAATATCATACTGTTTATTTTGATTTAATGGATAAAGCTCATAATCCTTTGGAAGTAATATTAAATTATTTAGCTACAACTATTAGTCAAAAGTTACGAGTACCACAATGGGACAATACAGATTGTAAATTTCATAAATGGTTAGAAGAATTATTAAAAAATAAACAATTAGAAAATAGTTCTTTGGTATTATTGTTTGATGAATTTGATGCACTTAAAGACACTAAAGCAAAGCAAATGCGGGATGAATTTTTTCGTTATTTGCGTGAAGATTTGTTAAATATTAATTTACAAAAATTAAATTTTATTTTTGCTATTGGTCGTAATATTGGTGATTTTAAAGATGCATTGGCATTGTTTAAAAATATACCTAGTTATCATGTCTCTTTACTAACTGAACCAGAAGCTAAAAAATTAATACGTCTTTCCGAAGATAATAAAAGTTTATATTGGTCTAGTAAAGCTATAAAACAAACATTGGAACTAACTAATGGCCATCCGTTATTAACCCAATCTTTATGTTCATGTATTTGGTATAGCTCTAACAGTAAAAAAGTAACCTCTATTACAAAAGAAAATATTGATTGTGCATTAACTAATACAGCACAAAATGCGTTGGAATGGCTATGGGATGGATTGCCACCAGCTTGTAAAATTGTTACTGCTGCTTTTGCAGAGTTAGGAAAACAAGCTGTTTCTCATAGAGAATTATCTGCTCATTTGCAAAATAGTGGCATTGGTGCAGTTATAGACGAATTAGATACTGCTCCTAAAAATTTAAAAGAATGGGATATTATAGAAGAAAACAAGCAAGAAAATTATCATTTTCGGGTTGAATTGTTTCGTCAATGGGTAGTTGAACATAAACCATTGAAAGAAATTATGCAGCCAGAACTAGCTCGGATAAGAATAGAAGCCGACGATTATTATAAACAAGGCCAAGCTCTTCATAAAAACAAACAATTTGATGAAGCAATTGATAAATTGAGTGATACTATCAGGATAAATCCTAATCATATTGAAGCTCAAAAACTATTAGCTAAAATATTTATCGAAAAAGGAGATATACAAACAGCTCAAGAAGATTTAGAGAAATTTTATCAATCCTATCCTGATATAGCACGTCCTCAACTTATAGAATTATTATGGCAACAAGTCAAATTATCTAATTTTAGAAAAGAACAACTATCTATATGTGAAAAAATCTTAGAATATGATCCAAATAATTTAGATGCAAAGAAAAAAAGGAAAGAAATTTTATTATGGCAAGCTCAACGATTTGAAGATGAAGATGAATATGAAAAATCAATTAAAATCTATCAAAAAGTTAAATTAAAGGATAAAGTACGAGAATTACAACTAAAAAACTTGTGGAAGAAATACTACAAAATAATTACATTTTTTATTATTCTTATAACTATATTTTTGCTATCTCTTATTGTATCTTTTTTCATAAAAGAAATTACTATATCTGTTGATTTATCTATTCCTTGGTGGATGTGGGGAACAATACTTGGTGTTATAATTGGCTCTCTTGTCTTTTTTGTAGATACAGTCCCTTTTTTTAGAAAACAAAAAATTAAAAGGTTTTAAGTATGGAATGGCATATTATTACTGGTAGCAAAGGAGGTGTAGGCAAAACATTACTTAGTTTGCTTTTACTGGCTTATCATCTTGAAGAGAAAACCAATGAAGGTATTTTAGTATTGGATTTGAATGCTATGAATACGGATACTGCTTCTATTTTACGTTATAAAAGCACTTTTGCCAATACTATGGATATCGAATTTAAACATGGAATAATGGTATTACAAGACGTATCTTATAGTATATCTCCTAAACAAACTTCTGTTCCTTTTGCTATAGGATGGATGAATAATCCATTTCTACTACATAATTATACTGATTTTGCTGATTTATTATTAATAATTAAAGAGCATGCCGATGAAATTACAAAAAAATTAAATATAAGTCCTTTACAACATGTAATTATTGATACGAATTATCATTTTTGTAATTTATTTCCTTCACAAGATGAAGATAAAGTTTATGATAAATACATTGAAAATCATGTGGATGATAATTTTAATATTTGGTTTTTATGGGTTTATAGACAATTGACAAAAATTTTAGGAAGTACGAAAGACAGTGAAATAGACATAATAATTAAAACAGCAGGTGCTATTGAACGTAAATTTAAGCAAAAACTTGGACCTATAATTCATACATATTCTCCTTTAGGTTCTTTACCAACTGAAGCTAAAAGAACTGGTTTTTTGGGGTTGGGTAAAGAAAACCTACCAGATCGAAATAAAGATTATATTATTGATGAATTTAGAAAATTAGAAAAATTGGAAAAGGTTGGTGAATATATCGAATTTAGAAAATGGTTATTAAAATTACAAAATGCTCAAAAAAATGTTTTACATGAATCTACATCTAATTTGAGAGATAATCAAGATACTCATCGGCTATTTACTAAATATGTATATGAAGCAGTAGAAGAACTTGCTAATGATGAATTTTTACCGATTAATATTTTCCCTTTATCTACTTATCAACCTGCTTTGGAAGGATATACTGATAGAGAAAGAGATAATACTATAGCTCAATTAAGAGAACTTGATACTTATAAAAACTTTAAAAAATTATTAAATCGTAAATATGGCAATGAAATTTTATAGGTAAATATTATGGAATTATTTTTTTATAGTTGTGATACAGAAGCACCTTTTAGAGAGCTTTATAAATCTTTGAATTCGCAAAATAATAAATTGCTTATTTCTAATCAGGAAAAACATATATCTAAATTTAAAAATTATAAAGATCGTATTTTATATGAAGCAATTGGCGATGATGTTACTGATAAAAAAATTCTTGTTCCTATAGAAGTTAAAGATGTGTTTTTAGGTTGGCTCAAAGAAAAGTATGTTAATAGTTCTTATAAATTAGTTGAATTTATAAATACTGAAGAATTTCATCTTACTGGTGCGGATGAAATTAATACTTTCATTGATGGAATGAATATAAAAACACAAATTACTGGTGCGGATGAAATTAATACCATCATTGATGGAATGGATATGAAAACACAAAAAAGTATCTTTTATTTTTTTAAAATTATTTTAATATTATGTATTATAGGAAGCATAGGTTATATATATTTTTTTAAACTAGAAATAATAGAATATAAAATTAACCAATTTATTTCTGAACAACCATTAATAAAAATTAACGCCCAAAATTTAAAAAGAAAAATAGAAGATTTACATAATGCGGAAACAAAAGAAGATTTACAAATACTTATAGATTCTCTTGAACCTTATTTAAATAATGAAAAATATAAAGAAGAGGCTAATAATATTTTAGTTGCTGCTGAAGATGTAGTGCTGGCTATTAATTTACAAGATAGCAAAGTACAACAAGAAATTACTAAACAAGAAAAAATTAATTCATTATTAAAAAGAGCAAAAATAGCACTTATAAAAACTAATTTTCTCACTTCTTCCAAAGGTGAAGATACAGTTGTTGAATTAGTAGGACAGATATTGTATATAGATTCTAAAAATACAGAAGTAAAAAAACTCATAAAAGATACAATAAATAAATATTTAATTTTAGCTAAAAGAAATATAAAAATAGCTGAAGAATTTTTAGAAAATATAGAAAAAATACGAATAAAATTTAGTTCTTATTTTAATGTAGTTGATAAAATACAAGAAGATAAAATTAATGATTTAAAGAATAAAATAAAGCAGCTTAAAAATAAACCTAAAAAAGTTGTTGAAAAGAAAAAAATAAATACAGAACAAAAATTCAAAGAATTATTACAAAAAGCTAGAAAGGCACTGAATAATAAACTCTTGTTAGACCCACCACATGATAATGCATATAAATGGGCAAAAGAAGCAAAAAAAATTAAGACAAAAAGTGGTGATATTATACGCATTGTATCAGATATAATAGATACGTATATTGGATATATAGAATCTAATAAAACAGGTATAAAATCTAAAAAAGAATTCTATAAAAAAGTACGAACATTAAGTCATAGTTTTAATCCATCACAAAAAAAGAAATTAAGAAGATTGAAAAACAAATATAGGCTTTAATAGATTTTTACTCAATAAGCATATTAAGAATCCATCCTTCTACTTGAGCATTTTCTGATTTTATATATGTCCAATTGTTTTTAGGTTGTTGTTTAATAACTATATCTGACCTATTTAAAATTCCTACAGTTTTTCCATCTTTATTTGGTTGATCACGAATAATAGCAGATTTACTTTTTACTATTGCCAATCTTTTTCCAGAACGAATTTCTTCGAGTTGAAACCATATATCTTGTGTTGTTAATTGTTTATTATTGATAGTTCTCATAGATGAATCATATTTTTGTTCTTGTGGTGAAAGATTATCTAATTCTGATAAAATATCAGTAAAAGTTTTCATAACATTATACGAACGTGATATAACTCCGTCAGAAATTGTATTATTGTATACCTCTTTATATTTTGAAATAAAATCATGTACCGCATTAGCACTAATTATAGGACTAATAAACTTTATTCGAACAGAAGAAATATTTAAATTCAATTTATCTATATCAGAATCAAAGAAAGGAATAATAAATAATATCCCCTTTTCTTTAACTATACTTTCTATTTTAAACATACAATCTTTTGTTAATTTAACATCCATATCATCCATGTTTATAATAATTTTAACGTCATCGCTAAATCCAGAAATTTTTTGACTTATCTCATCACAACTAGAAACATACCTCCATCTAGGTTCAATATTAATCTTATGATCAGCATCATTATGTTCGGATATAGCTATTTGTATAACAGTTTGATATTTATTATTATCTGGAGTAATAATTCCAATTTTCAAAGCATCTGCTAAAACAGATGTGTTTAATATAAATATGCTTAAAAATACTAAGTAAAATTTTTTAATTTGATTTTTTTTCATAGAGTTAATTGAGTATAAATAATAATATAAAGTGCATTTTAATGTAAAATTATAGAAAATACAATAAATGATAACCATACTTGGTAATTCTGAATTCCATATATTTGGACTTGGCAACTTATATGATGGTTATTAGGAGTATTCATGATTTGGGTTATAGCTTATAAAATAGAACAAATTGGTAAAATTAATTAAGTATAAGAATAATTCAATCAGTTGAATTTACAAAATAAAAGGTTGGTTGCCAGTATCAAGAGCCATTAACAACCTCGCCGACTTACTCCCAAACCAATTACTCCGATCGTCTACCAGAAGAGTCTATTAAAAAACCTTAGACTCATCTGTATCTAAAATTTGGGCAAC
>JQIA01000488.1_pt1 | contig 20017 bp, 15 predicted proteins | sample 811431 | NCBI WGS metagenome assembly JQIA01 (sample SAMN02998118, study PRJNA258478) | marine sediment metagenome | biome: marine; feature: seafloor; material: sediment; isolation source: oil-polluted sediment collected from 3 locations (0.5 km, 0.7 km and 0.9 km)... | place: USA: Gulf of Mexico ...
GTGTTTTTATTTATTCTAGCTCATAGTTTCCAAAGAGTTATTTAAGTTTATTGGTAGCAACTTGGGTTAAATACCTAAATAATCCTTCATATTGGTTTTATTTAATTCAAGTTTCTAGGATAACGTGTCGCACACATACTTCTGAACGCTGTGATTTAAGTTTATTTAAAATCGGTTATTTAAATATCTTGCCAAATGTAATTTTACCTGATAACTGTTTTATTATTTAACACTATTTAAAAGTGTACGGTAGTGAAATCTTTTTTATAAAATATAACCCCAATAGTTTAAATTCCAAAATAATTGTTTTTATTCCCTTGCAAATATCTTATATAGACATTATAATGTAACATTAGTTAATGTTTTAAAACCCAGGGGGTGACATGGTTTCGACATGGGTTACAAAACTTAAGGTGCATGTCGAGGAGCAATATACCTCGTAAAACCAACTGCAAACTAAGTTATAGTCGCAAACGACGAAACTTACGCCCTAGCCGCTTAATCTCGGCTAGCCTTTGACTGAGTATGTGCTTATGCACTTAGAGTTTGTTAACGCAAACATTCAAAGGTCATATCTCATAAGACCGCAGAAGAGTATTTCAGGGATTTTTCTGTTAAATTTTACCTGAATCACCATTAGATTTACCCTGCCTATCAGGTATCTAGCGGCTAAAAAAAAGATGGGCTAAACATGTAGAGCCAAGGGCAGCGGACTTGTGGACGCGAGTTCGATTCTCGCCACCTCCACCATTTTATATCTCCTCTAAATCTGTATACTTCAACAGTGTACAGATTTTTTCATAAACTTCTTTTACCTAACAATATCTTCTTATCAAAATACTGAATTCTACTCAGCTTCTTAAAATATCATATAATAAATTTTATATTCATAGAAGTTACGCAGTTGAATAATATTGAATTTAAAGAAATTAAATACACTTAAAATTATAACTCTTTGATTTAAAAATATAAATTTGAAGTACGTGGTTTCTAATGTTATCATTAGTAATTACTTTTAGCTAACTCAAACTAGATATGTTATTACAAAATAATTTGCCTCAAGTTATGGGAATTTTGAATGTCACTCCAGATTCATTTTCTGATGGTGGAAAGTTTTTTTCTTCAAAATCTGCTTTTGAACAAGCTCGTACTATATTTGAAGAAGGAGCTGATATTATTGATATTGGAGGTGAATCAACCAGACCAGGTTCTAAATCAGTATCAGCCCAAGAAGAAATTGACAGGGTTATTCCGGTAGTGGAACAGATTAAGACTGAATTTCCTATTTCTATTTCTGTTGATACTAGCAAGTCTATAGTTATGGATGAAGCTATAAAAGCTGGTGCTGATATAATCAATGATATTATGGCGTTACGAGGTAAAAATAGTTTAAATATTGTTGCTAATTCTAACGTTAAAGTTTGCCTAATGCATATTCAAGGCAAACCTCGAACTATGCAAGCTAATCCATATTATACTGATATAGTAGAAGAAATAAAAATATTTTTATTAGACAGGACACAAGCTTGTATAGATGCAGGCATTACTAAAGATAGGATCATAATAGATCCAGGATTTGGTTTTGGTAAAAATTTAGAACATAATTTAACTTTAATGCGAAATTTAGTAGATTTTACTAAAATTGGTTATCCTGTATTAGTAGGGTTATCACGTAAATCAATGATTGGTGATATATTAAATAAACCAGTTACAGAACGTTTATATGGTGGTATAGCTTTAGCAGTGTTAGCCGTAAATAGAGGAGCTAAAATAATTCGAACTCATGATGTTGCAACAACAGTTGATGCTATAAAAATAACTTACGCAGTAATTTAAAAGTTTTAATAACGAGGAACAACATGAGGCGAGTAAGATGGAAATCAAAATATTCAAGTGGAATTTTAACAACAGATAATCATAATAAAAATCTGATTAATATTTTAAATGATTTAGTGCTTAAAGCAGGTCAATTGGAGCATTGTCAAGACTTATCAGATTTACATAAACGTGTTAGTGAACTTGCAGAAATTATGTTGCAAGAAAAAAAAATAGATACTAATCAATTTAAAGAAATACAAGACTTGTTGGTTGTAGAATTGCCATTAGCAGCAAGAAATACTCCGGCTTGCCATAATTGTGATTTATGTGATTATTTAGATAATCAGGTGGGACAATGGTTAAAACCAAACCAATTATAATGTTTGAAATGAAATGTCATTCCGAAAAACTTATAACTCAATCGAAATGACAGTTGACTGAACAAACGTTATGGGTCAACGTCAATAGTTTTATTAGTTTCAATTTGATTGACTTCTTTTGCCTTCATAAGTGATTCAAGATATGCAAGTTCATTTGCATTTTTCTCAATACCTCTTACAATAGCTTGGCTAATGTCATCTGTATCTTTAGGGGATTTATTGCAAAGTTCAAAAATTCTAAATGCTGCATTTAGTCTGAGAGTGATAGGTGCTTCCATATCCGTTACTATGGTTTCTACCACATCTAATGCAATATTTGCGAGGTGTTGTAACCGTTCTTCACAAACAGATTCTACTTTCAAGGTCTTTGGTTTATTTATCATATTTATTACATAGATTCATCATTTCTAATAGCATATTGTGTCAACTAACTTAAAAAAGGACAGATAAATCTGTCCTTTTATAAAAACATAATCTACTATCAAATATTTTATAGGAAAGTAGGGCAACTATCACCACCACTATGGTGGTTATCGACTCCAATAGTTTTTTTATTATCAGATTGATTTGTCCCTTTAGCTTTTAAGAGAGCCTCAAGGTATGCAAGTTCATTAGCATTTTTTTCAATGCCTCTTACAATTGATTGACCAATGTCATCATTATTTTTAGGAGACATGTTGCATAGTTCAAAAATCCTAAATGCTGCTTCTAATCGTAGGGTAATGGGAGCTTCCATGTCTGTTAAAATGGTTTCAACTACATCTAGTGCGATATCTGCTAAGTGTAGTAACCTTTCCTCACAAACAGATTCTATTTTTAAATTTTCTGGTTTAGTTATCATAACTCAAAATAACACAATATTATTAGGCTTTTCATTATAATACCTTTGGAAAATTTGAAATTACTTATATAATTTTAAATTAGCAAAGCATTGGCTATAATACAAAATCTATTCACAAATAACAAGATAAATTATTATACTTGACATATAAAAAAATATGGCAAAGAAAAATTAATTAGGTTCCAGTAACTCAAATACTATGTCCAATCTAACATTATTAGATACCTCTGGATCAATTAATATGGTTTCAATCACATCCAAAGCAATAATTGCTATAGGCTGCATTTTACAAGGTGAAAAAATTTTGAATGCAGCATTTAAACGAGTATTTATAGGAATTTCGGTATCAATTAGTACAGTTTCAATTACCTTTAAAGCTTCTTTTTCTATAGGGTACATAGTATAGCGTTTTTCAAAAACCCTGAGTGCAGTATCCAAACGAGTACTGGTTGGAATATCCATATCAGTTAAGATTGATTTAACTGTATCTAATGCTATATTTTCTATAGGAAATATTTTATCAGAGCCAAAAATTCTAAATACTGCATTTAAGCGAATATCCACTGAAATTTCATTATCAGTAAGTATATTTTTAATTACATCTAATGCTGTATCTGATATAGCAGAATTGAATGATTCAAAAACTTCAAATGCTATATCTAAGCGAAAACTAATGGGAATATCTGTATCAGTTAATGTTATTTTGGCTATATTTGATGCCACATCCATTAAATGTAATAATCGCTTTTGCTGGGAAGTATCTACTTTAGTTAGAAAATTTGGCATTATTAAAATAAATCCCGTTAGAATAGCATCTAAAGTTGTACAATTTAGATAAATATGATTTATATAACTTAAATAATTGGTTAAAAATTACTTAATTATAAATATTATTCAAATTTCAGTTTTTAACTTGGTATATCTTAATATTAGCACAATTATTTGATAAGTTTTGTAATCTGGATTTATAAAATAACTATTGCAATGCTACTCTATAAAATAAATTATAATTTTCCTTTAAGGAATTGCTACTACTTGTAATAATTTTTGAATAAAATCCTCTATAGTAATACCTTCTGCTTCTGCTTCAAACGATAGTAAAATTCGATGCCGTAATACGTCAGGAGCTATAGCCTGAATATGTTCTGGAGAAACATACTGTTCTCCTTGTAACCATGCTAATGCACGAGAACAACGGCTCAAAGCAATACTGGCTCTTGGTGAAGCTCCAAATCTTTGCCAACGTTGTAAATCTTTATCGAATTTGGCTGGATAACGTGATGCTTGTACAATATCAATTATATATTCTTTTAACTTTGGGTCTAAATATAATTGCATTATTGTTTTTCGAGCTTCTAATATTTCTGCTTGACTAATATGGTATTCAGTTGTTGGTTTTGATCTAGAAAAACCTTCCAACTGTTGATTTTCCATTAACTCAATTATTTGTAGCTCTTCCTGTTTGTTTGGATAATCAACTTTAACATATAGCAAAAAACGATCTAATTGAGCTTCTGGTAAAGTGTAAGTGCCTTCATGTTCTACCGGATTTTGAGTAGCAAGTACCATAAATAAATCAGCTAATTTATAGGTATGTTGTCCTACTGTGATTTGGCGTTCTCCCATTGCTTCCAATAAAGCTGATTGCACTTTAGGCGGAGCTCTATTGATTTCATCTGCCAGTATAACATTATGGAATAATGGACCAGCTCTAAATTCAAATTCTCCTCGTTCATGTTGATAAATATCTGTACCTATCAAATCAGCTGGTAATAAATCAGGAGTAAATTGAATTCGATGAAAATCTCCTTCAATCGCTTCTGCCAGGCTTTTTACAGCAGTTGTTTTAGCTAAACCAGGCATCCCTTCAACTAAAATATGTCCATCACTTAATAAACAAATCAGCATACTATCAATTAACTGATGTTGGCCTATAATATGTTTACTTAAATATTGACGAAAATTATCAAAATAAGTTGCATCCACAATACTTATTATTCCTGTTAAAAAATTGGTAAAAATTATATCAAAAGTTGTGTTATTATACCATTATGTTGCTTTTGACTGTTAAAAATAGTATTTGACAATGTGATGTCTATAATTTTAAAGGTATTTTGAGTCTAAATGTTAAATAAATTACACTTGTAAGAAAAACAATTTATAATTATGAACGGTTTGTTCCATATCTTAATTGTTAATAGTTGACAATTCATAATTAATATTTCAGAATATTAGTTGTAGCTTTAAATTTAAGCATAAATTATAACTATCAGTTTCAAACTATCTGGGGAAATTATTTTGGGAAACTTTAGTGTTTATCACGCTATTTTTATATCTGTATTCGTAAGTACTTCTGTCCTTGCTATAGGTGCAATATTAAACATTGGCATCTTTTCAAAGATTGAAGATAAATATACTAAAACATTATTTGCTTTTTTATTATTTGCATTAGTTGGATCAGTTTTTATTTTTCTGGCCACTATGAGCAATATAATGAGCAATCTCTATGTTCTATATCATCTAGTTTTTATTAGTATTTTTCTTGGAACAGCAGTGGTGGCTCTAGGAGCCATGTTAAAAGTTGGAATTTTTGCAAATGTTGACGACAAGTATACTAAATTATTATCTGGAGCTTTATTAGTAGAATTAGTTGGAGTAGTTATACAAAGCTATATGTCCCTACCAGCAATTTCATATAATCAAGCTGAAGAATGGGGGTTTGAATTACAATATGTTAATTATTTAAATGAATGGAAACAAACCCTGGAAAATCCTATTGATAGACAGTGTGTGGATGAATATATAAAAACTAATAAATTGCCAATGAAAGAAACTGAGATATGTTTTAATAATATGTCTGTAGGTAATTACATTGCTCAAGCAGACGCTGTTGGAGGTACTGGTAGAGGATTAATGTTCTTATCTTATAATGATAAAAATTTAAGATTTAATGGAATTATGTCGTATAAATTTCCGAAAGATGTAGTTGAGTCGGCTTTTTCCATGTCTGGTAAAAAAATTAATGGTAAGGAACGTACTTTATTATTTTCCCAGAAAAAAAGATTATATTGTTCTCCTCAATTTGGTTCAACAGATTTAACTAGTTGTAGTGAAAGGAAAGGTTATGAATTTGAAATCACTTTCTATAAGGAAAAAATGGACTTCATTGGAGTATTAAGACATCCTAAGTTAATGCTTAATGGTGAAAATATAGTCATTGCTAATGCAATCATGTATCCGAGATAGCTTGTGAAACTTAAGATTTTGTAGGAATTCTAATACTTAATTAATGTTACCAGACAAATATTAATAATTTCCCAAAGCTAATTGATATTATACCTAAATCTGTGTAATTTAATTTCTTAAGTTTGCATCTTTGGATTGTTAATCTTAGTTTGAAGTAAGGCTTAATATAATTACTTTAAAATTAAGATTAACTTTTGGATTAGATGTTCTCTATTACATATAACATCATCCATCCATAATATGTCAAAATCTCAACTTACTATATTAAATTTTTCTGCAAAAGACAATCCAAACCTTTATCTTGATTATCTAAGAGTTAAATACGATGTTTTTGTTAAAGAATTAGGATGGACAAAGTTGCCGCATTCAGTGGCAGATAAGATTGCATATGCAGATCCATATGACGCAATCGCTGATTTTATAATTGCCATATACAATAATGAAGTTGTTGGAATAACCAGAGTTATAAAAATTCAACATGAATTTCCCTATAAGGAGTTTTTTGAACCAATTTTACAGCTAAAGATAATTCGATCATTCCAAAATCAATTAGCAACTCTTAATTCGGTGGCAGTAAAGAAAGAATATCGTGGGGTAAAAATTCTGAATAAAAATATTACTGTTGGAGAATTTATTTTAATAAAATCAGTTACATACCTACAAAATAAAGGTGTAAAAATTATATTTATTACCACTGATCCTAATGGTTCAGGCGGATCTTTTTTTAAAAAATTAGGTTTTTATACCATTAGTTTCCCTTTTTCCTATCCTCATTCACCAACCACTCTTGTAAATATGGTTTTAGTAATTAATGATAAAGAACGTTTTACTAAACTAAATAGCCCTATGTTAACCAATTGTAAAGCTATGAATCAAGATGAACGTATGATAGTGCAATATTTACAGCAAAATTCAGGTAATTGATAAAGTTATATGTAGATAATTACGTTGGAAAAACTCTATTATAAGTAATTTTATTAACATAGTTATAACATTATATTATAATTACTTTACTTAATATCCAATTCCTAAAACAATATTAAAACACACTAATAGTTTATAAATATTAAATTAATTCAAAGTTAAATTTTAGAATAATAGCAACTATAAATAAAAATGGTTTTTAACTTTATAGTCAGGTAGAATAATGTTATTTATAATTTATATCTGAATATACACTAACATTGATATAAGCTGCACACAAGAATTTATAATTTATTTAAAATGTTGGTTTGAGCAACATCTATGAAAGTAAAAGCTTTTCTGGTGGGGATAATTACTTTATTTGCCGCAATTTGGTTAACATATTCATATGTACAAAAAACATACGGAAAATCTATACATGTTGCTTTTGCAGGCCCTTTATCTGGTGATGGTGCTACTGCTGGTAAATTGATGAGCCAGGCTATTCAATTATATTTTGATGAAATAAATCAAAAGGGTGGCATAAATGGCAAAAAAATTGTATTAGATACTTTTGATGATAAGAATAATGCTAAAGTTGCTAAACAACAGGCTATTAAAATAATAGAACAAAATAAAGCAATAGCTGTTATTGGACACTGGTATAGTTCAGCTTCAATAAGTGCTGGAAAAATATATAAACAATATAAGATTCCAGCCATTACTCCAGGTTCAGCTAATTTAGCAGTAACTAAAAATAATGAATGGTATTTTAGAAATATTTATAATGCAACTGCTTCTGGTAAGTTTTTAGCTAACTATGTTAAAAATGTATTTAAACAAAATAATGTAACAATTATTCGAGAAAAAGCCGCTTATGGTTCTTATTTAGCAGAAATTTTTGAAAAAGAATCAAATAAGCTAAATATGGTGGTAAAAAATAATTGGCAATATGATAACAATGATAAAGCTCTATCTAATAAATTTACTAAAATTATTACAGAATTAAAAACTAAACGTGAAGATGCTGGAGTAATTTTATTGGCAGTGCAAGCAACTGAAGGAGTCCAATTAGTTAAATTAATTAAAGATGCTGGTATTCGTAATATTATTATAGGAGCATCTTCATTATCTGAAAAAACCTTCCGAGACGGCTTTGAACATTTTCCAATCGAAAAAGAATATCCAGGTTTTTATATAAATGACATTTATGTTGCAACACCTTTAATATTTGATACTGCTAACGAAAAGGCTCAAAAATTTAAAGAAGATTATCAAACAAAATATCATGAGGATGCCGATTGGTCAGCTGCTTATGCTTATGATACTGCTATGTTAGTAGTAGAAGCGATTAAAAAAGCTGGAATTAGAGGTAATGTTCAACAAACTATTGCAGAAGAACGTTTAAAAATTAGAGATACTCTAGCTGGTTTTAATAATGTTTATGCAGCAATCAAAGGAGTTACTGGTTTAAACTATTTTGATGAGCAACGAGATGCACAAAAACCTGTTTCATTAGGAGTATATAAAAATAAAAGATCCGTTTCTGCTTTAACTCAATTACAACCAGTACGCAGTCTTAATGAAGTTTCTGATTTAAAACAAGCACGTAAAGAAGATCGTGTGCTGTTAGTTGATAATAAATATATGTATAAAACCAATGTTGTTTATACTGGAGTGGAGTTTTTCAACATAACTGATATTGATGTAAAAAAATTATTAGCTACTTTAGAATTTAAAATATGGTTCAGATTTCAAGGAGACTTTAACCCAGAAGATATAGAATTTTCCAATACAATCGAACCAGATAAAATTGCTCAACAACTAAAAAAACCAATTGAAAGTAAAGAAAAAAATAAGATAATTTACCGAGTTTATAGAATTAAAGCAAAATTCAAAACTGACTTTATTTCAGATTATTATTTATTTAGACAACATATTTTAGGGATAAGTTTTCGGCATCATTCTTTAACTCGTAATAATTTGGTATATGTTACTGACGTATTAGGAATGGGATTAACCAATGAAAAAAAATTAATCCAGCGATTAACAAAAAATAAAATAATCAATCCACTTTCTGGTTGGTTAATGACTAGAGCTTGGTTTTTTTCTCAAATCACTAGAGAATATTCTGGCGGTGATCCAGATCATCTTAATTCTTCAGATGGATTAATTGAATATTCTAGGTTTAATTCAATAATCCAAATAAAAATGGGTCAGTTTACTTTACGAGGTATGGTGCCTTATAAGTTTTCTTATCATTTAGCAATAATTAGTGGTTTATTATTTTTATTACTAGCAATTGTTACCAATAAAAAACAGAAATTTTCTCAAGTAGTTTGGTTTTTTCAGGTTATTTTAGCTTTTATGTTTTTACTATCAGCTGAAGTTATAATGTTTTCAGACTGGTTATCAGAAAGTAGTAATATCCATCAAATGGAACTTGTCGTTAGGATTTTTGGCATATTATGGTGGATGATACCAGCTGCTTTAATTAATGTAGCAGCAGAACGTTTTATTTGGAGTCCACTAGAAGAAAAAGTTGGTGCTATTCCTAATATCATCCGCAATTTTTTTGCAATGGCAGTCTATATAATGGCTGTTACTTGTATTATTGTTTTTGTTTACGAACAAGAATTTACTTCATTATTAGCTACATCTGGGATGTTAGCTATGATAATAGGTTTGGCAATTCAAGTTAATATTTCTAATGTATTTTCTGGAATTGTTATTAATATGGAACGTCCGTTCAGAATAGGTGATTGGGTACAAATAGCTGGACTTGAAGAAGGTGAAGTTGTAGATATTAACTGGCGAGCTACTAGAATTAGAAATCGGGCTGGTTGTACTTTAAGCATTCCAAACAGTATAGCGTCAGAATCAGTAATTCTTAATTTCCATTATCCTGATGAAACATATTGGCTTTGGCCCACAGTATATATTCATCCTCGTCATCATCCCGATAAGGTGAAACAGATATTATTGGATGCTTTGTTGACCTCAGAAAAAGTTTTAAAAAAACCGGAACCAATGGTGTTATTTGTTGGTATTAACGAATGGTCAGCATCTTATTGGATTGCTTTTTGTGCAGATAATTACGGTGATAAGAATTTTATTTTAGAAGATGTATGGAGTAAAGTTTGGATTCATTTGGGTAATGCTAACATTGAACCAGCAGTTATGCGACAAGAAGTACATGTCTTTAAAGGTAATAAAAAAATTCCAACTGTAACTGAAGTGGATGTATCGTTACCAGATCATATAGATCATAAACCGAAGCGTTAGTGCTGTTATAATTATAAAATATTATGGCAAATTGACATTATCTTAAGAAAATTTATTTCTAGTAATTAAATATTGAACTGCATTATTATAGTTTTAACTAATTAAATATGCTGACAATATTTGTAATAAAAATATAGTTATAGAAATATTACTACCTTAAATAAAAACAAAAAATATTATATTAAACAATATCTTGATATTATTATAAATATATCATGGATATAAAAGAAATTGACAAAATTATAAATTAGTTCATAAAAAACTTAATATTTACATGTCAATATAAAGAATTCCTTTTAGAGTAAATAAAAACATGAAAGTTAATATTTTCTTGATAGTCACTGTTGTCCTATTTGTTGTTATTTGGTTTTCTCAAGATATTATCAAAGAGGATGGAGAGACTATATATATCGCTTTTGCTGGCCCTATGTCCGGTGCTGGAAAAACAATGACTAATGCAATTAAATTATATATAGATCAAGTTAATACTAAGAAAATATTACCAGATAATAAAAAATTACAATTACTAGAATTTGACGACAAAAATGATTGTAAAGCAAATGGAACTGCTCACAATGAAGCTCGTAGAATAGTTGAGGAAAATCAAGCTATTGCGGTAATTGGACATTGGTATAGTAGCTGTTCTATAACAGGTGGTAAAATATATAAAAAATATGGAATTCCAGCTATAACACCTGGTTCAGTTAGCGTAAAAGTAACTGAAAATAATGAATGGTATTTTAGAAATATTTATAAAGGTAGTGCTTCTGGTCAATTTTTATCTCACTATGTTAAACAAGTATTTAAATTTAATCAAGTTACAATTATTGATGATAGTAGTGGCTATGGTTCTTATTTAGCAGAAATGTTTGAAAATGCTAGTGTAGAATTAGGAATGAAAATTACCAAATATAAATTTAGGGAAGATGATAAAAATAAACATCAAGAATTTGAAAATATTGTTCAACAACTTAAACAAAATCAAGAACGGGCTGGAGCTATTTTATTAGCTGTTCAAGCCACTGATGCAGTAAAAATAGTAAAATTAATCAAAGATAATAATATCCTAAATGCTATTTTAGGTGGTTCTAGTTTTTCTGAACGAACCTTTAAGGAAGGATTTGATGAATATCCTCAAGAAAAAATTAATCCTGGTCATTATACTAATGATATTTACGTTGCCACTCCATTAATATTTGATACTGCTAATGAAAAAGCCCAAAAATTTCAGGAACAATATAAAGTAAAATATCCAAGTACTGAAGAAATAGATTGGTCAGCAGCTTACGCTTACGATACTGTCATGGTATTAGTTGAAGCAATTAAAAAGGCTGGGATAGATGGCAGTACAGAAAATCTTAAAGAAGATAGAGCTAAATTACGAGATGCCTTAGCTAGTTTTAATGATGTAAATCAAGCATTAGAAGGGACAACTGGTTTCAACTATTTTGATGACAATCGTGATGCTCAAAAACCAGTAGCAATTGGAGTATATAAAAATAAAAATATAGTTTCTGCCTTAACTCAATTCCAAGTAATTCGTAATTTAAATGAAATTTCTGATTTAAAAGTAGCCACAGCTAGTGAAAGAGTATTGATGATTGGTGATAAATACATGTATAAAACTAATGTTGTTTATACTGGTATTAAAATTAATGAAATTAGTGATCCAGATTTTGCCAATTTAACAGTAGTATTAGACTTTCACTTATGGTTTAGATCTCAAGGTAATTTTAAACCACAACAAATTGAATTTTTAAATGCAGTAGACCCAAAAGAATTGGAAGTTCAATTAGAAAATCCGATTGAAGTGCCAAAAGTTAAAGATCAAATTACTTACAGTGTATATAAAATCAAAGGTAAATTTAAAGCAGATTTTTTAGCAAGTAACTTTGCGTATAAACAACATATTATTGGGGTTAGTTTTCATCATAAATATCTAACTAGAAATAATTTAATTTATGTTACTGATGTATTAGGCATGGGTAAAGCTGATACTGTATTAAATAAATTACAAACTGATCAAGTACTTAGTCCAGCTAGTGGTTGGAGTACAGAGCAAGTTAGGTTTTTCCAAGATGTAACCAAGAAATTTTCATTAGGTGATCCAGAATATCTTAATGTACAAGGTGGAACTATTGATTATTCTAGGTTTAGTGCCACCATTTTGGTCAAAAAGAATGAATTTACTTTACGAGGTAAATTGCCTTATAACTATGCTCAAAATATCATTGTATTAAGTAGTATTTTTATTATATTACTTAATCTGGCCTCGAAAAAATTTCGAAGTTTGTCAAAATTAATTTGGTTTTTCCAATCTATTTTAGCATTTTTATTACTGTTATCTGGAGAAGTGGTTCTAGTAAATTTTGGCAATATTGAAACTTATAAAATGGAAGTTATCATCCGGATATTTGATATTTTGTGGTGGTTAACTCCGGCTTTTATGATTAATTTAGCCTCGGAAAGCTTTATTTGGACTCCATTAGAGGAGAGGTCGGGTCGTTTGATTCCAAATGTTGTACGAATATTTTTGGCTTTCTTGGTTTATTTCTTCTCACTTGTAGGAATTGTAGCTTTTGTTTACGACCAACAGTTGACCAGTATTTTGGCAACTTCTGGTGTGATCGCTATGATTATTGGTTTGGCAATTCAGATTAATATTTCTAATATATTTTCTGGGATTGCGATTAATATAGAACGACCTTTTCGGATTGGAGATTGGGTTCAAATTGGTGAATATGACGAAGGGGAAATTATTGATATAACTTGGCGTACTACTAGAATTAAAACTAGGGCTGAGTGTATTTTAAGTATTCCTAATAGTATGGCTTCGGAATCACCAATTTTGAATTTTTGCTTTCCGGATGATGTGTATTGGTTATGGCCAACAGTGTATGTGCATCCGATGCATCCACCAAATAGGGTGAGAAAAATATTATTAGATGCGCTACTATCAGCTGATAAAGTATTGAGAGAACCTGCACCAGTGGTTTTATTTACCGGAATTAATGAATGGGCAGCTAGTTATTGGATTGCATTTTGTGCTGATGATTATGCAGATAAGAATTATATTTTAGAGGATGTTTGGACTCGAGTTTGGTTCCATCTGAATCGGGCTGGCATCACTCCAGCAGTACAACGGCAAGAAATTTATATGTTTAAGGGGATTAAGGAAAGAGGTGGTAAGGAAGCTACCAGACCGATTACTTTACTGCAAGAAATTGATATATTTAAGCATTTCTCTATGGAAGCTAAGACTTTTCTTAGTGAGAGAATTCAGCGTTATCATTTTAGTCAGGGTGATGTTATTGTTAAGCAGGGTGATCAAGGTGATTCTTTGTTTATTGTGGTTGAGGGTGTGGTTGGAGTTCAGGTGCAGACTGATGATGGTCGGACTAAGGAGGTTGCTAGGTTGGGGGCAGGTGATTTCTTTGGTGAGATGGCGTTGTTGACTGGTGAAAGTAGGACTGCTACGGTGATTGCGTTGGTTGATACTGATGTGTTTGAGTTGACAAAATCTGATATTCAACCTTTAATTGAGGAGCAGCCTGAAGTATCGAAGATGGTTAGTAGGGTTTTGACGCAAAGGCAGATGTTGACTCGTTCTCAGATGCATGTTCAGCATAATGTTGAGACTGAAAGGGATGCAGTTTATAAGCGGTTTTTGAATAAAATTGAGAACTTTTTTGGGTTGAAGGAAGGTGATGTTTAGGTTGGTTATAATAAATTAAATAATTGACAAAATTATGCAATAAAAATCTCATTTATTAAAAACCTTACAAAAATTCAAAGTTTAATATGACAAGAAAACCAATACCAGCCAACATTTCAAGACAGCTATGGGCAAACTCTGGAGGCTATTGCCAAAGGCCCGATTGTAATAAGTATTTACTAGCATCAATTGGGACTGAAAAGGTCAGTCTTGCAAACATGGCACACATTATAGGCCATGGTAAAAATGGTCCCAGAAGTGAACATGATTTGGCAAATATAATTGATAGAGATGGATTGAATAACCTTTTAATGCTTTGTCTTGACTGTCATAAAATTGTTGATGAGCTAGAAAGGCAGTTCAGTGTTGAAACAATGCATTCATGGAAGAATAAACACGAAAAAGAACTTCAAAGTTTGTTTTTAACACCAAATATCACAGATGAACAAGAATTATTAATGCAAGTTAACGACTTTCTTGACATTAATGATACTATTTTTAAAGAATATGGTCCATATTCAAAAAATATTCTTGAGGGTCAATCAGGTGATGGAATTAAAGTATGGAGAAAAAGATGTTTAGATACAATTTTACCAAACAATCAAAAAATTATAAATATAATTGAAAAGAACAAAAGAAACTTTTCTTATCCATGGGATGTTTATCGACAAATGCTCTTATATAAAATTCATACTGACGCATTTCAAGATAATTGTTTATCTGGAGAAAAAATAAATGACTATAAACTTTTCCCATTAGAATTTGATCATTTTATAAAAACTAAACTTGGATTCAAATTACCTCCTATTGAAAAAAGACAAAGTGAAGAACTTGAGTATAGAAGTAATCAAGTTTCAACCTTTATTGACCGCTTCTTATCTAATCATGAAAAGATAAAGCATATGGAAGAACTCAACCGAGCTACCATGCTTATAGACTTATATGACGGTAGAACTTTAAAAGTTTTTGTTACTAATACATATATTTTTACTGAGTACACGTTTGAAAAAATCATGGCAATTGACCCAAGTATAAATGCAATCATATGTTCTTGTCCATACAATGGTTATACATATCCGGCGAAAGAATTGTGTATAAATAATGATATTGGGTTATTCATGCTGGGGGAATTTATGGGAGCAATACGCAAACAAGGTCAAGACTATTTAAACTACTTATTGAAGTCAGACAAAGAGGAAAGATTAAACATAATCAAAACAGTTATTAAAAACATTAATCTTCCAAGAGACTTACGAGTCTATGTTTTTGGCTCATACATTAGAAGGAAAATTTATAATGACATTGACTTAATGCTTGTATATTCAAACTTTGACTCAAAAAAATATATTAACAAAGTAGAACAAAACTTAAAAAATGAATTCAAAAATGACACCATAGACTTTACTGTCGCATCAGAAAGTGAGTTTAAAACAATTAAACTTCAACACGATAATCTAACATTAGTCTAACCGTAACTCGTAAACTGCAATGTAAGATGTTGTGAGGAAACGAACCGCATCAATAATGGTGAAATAATAATGACCAACTATCGTTGTATAACTATCAAAGGTGCAACATACTTTTCAATTGTTCCTAAACTCTAGTTTGGGAACACACTGCCAAGAAGCTCTGCTTCGTTACAGATTACGAAATATTATAAATTATAACTTTTTTAACTCGAAGCAGAGCTTCTGGACATTGCGTTACCAAACTGGAGTTTGGGAACGATTTTAAATTATTTGAACAAGATTTAACGGATTAAAGGATAAAATATGATTAAACCTTTAAAACCTTTTTTATAGATTTAGCTTTTGATTTAATCGTGTTTAATCCGTTAAATCTTGTTCAAACAAATTAATTGTCAGAATTAGAATTTTAAATTGTTCCCAAACTCCAGTTTGGGAACACGCTGCCAAGAAGCTCTGCTTCGCTACAGATTACGAAATATTATAAATTATAACTTTTTTAACTCGAAGCAGAGCTTCTAAATATTGCGTTACCAAACTAGAGTTTGGGAACGATATTAACAAATGAACAAATCCTTAATAATAATACTAATATTATCTATCACAGGCTGTAGTTCTGTTGATACATATGACACTAACAAAATACACAAAACACAAATATCTCAGCAAACAAATTTCCATAATTTTATCATTAATGCCACACCTTCCGACAGCATAATAAAAATAATAAATATAAAACAGAAGTATAGACCAAATATTAAGTTAAAATCTGGTAAATACGATATCTCAGTAGAGCGGAAAGGTTATAAAAAATATCGTAAATTAGTACAAATAGAATCTGACTTATCTATTGATGTAAAATTAAAAAAAATATCTAAGCGTAAAACTAAAAAAAGATACAAACCGAAATATAAATCAACATCTAGTACAAGCAATTCTAATTGTGCTAAAAAATACTGTAAAAATATGAACTCATGTGAAGAAGCATATTATCAATTACAAGTTTGTGGTTATAAAAGATTAGATCGTGATAAAGATGGTGTACCTTGTGAATCTATTTGCCCTGGTGGTTAAATCATCTTTAAAACTATATATTTCAAATGAACACAACCTTAATAATCAAAGAAATAGTTAAAATTATTCTCAGACATTCCAATCCAGAAAGAATCTATCTATATGGATCTATGGCAAATGGAGAAGCTGATCTGACCAGTGATATTGATATAGCTTATGAAGACAAGGATTTTAAAGATAATTACCTTATAAAAGAACAAGCTGAAGACCTAAAAACCCTATTAAAAATAGATATAAAAAATATAGCTTTTACTGAAGATAGATTTAAAAATCGAGTTAAATCAACTGGCAAAGTACTATACAGTGCTACTAAAGCGTTAAGAGCCGAAGATGGATTATATAATTTTACCAATGCACTAGATAAATTTGCCAATATTGTAGATAGAAAAGCAGAATTTGACCAACAAGGATTTGCTGATGTTTACTTAGATATTGTTGTTAAACGATTTGAATTTACTTATGAAATGGCTTGGAAAGCTTTAAAAAGAACTTTAAGTTTTTTAGGTATTGAAGCAAAAAATCCAAGAATGGTTTTTAAAGAAGCTTACCTACAAAATTTACTTGAGGACGAAGCAATCTGGTTAAACATGATTGATCAAAGAAATATTAGCTCACATATTTATGATGAATTTGAAATAAGAGATATTCTAACCAAAACTGAAAATTACAAACAAGCATTTATTAAATTACAAGAAAATATAACTAAATCAATAAAATTAGACTGAAATTTATTTAGTCTTATAACTCACCATATAAAACTCACAGTTTAAAAAATTGACTTAAAATTTATTCAACGTATGAATCTAAATATTCCAACATTTCAATCAGCTCACGTCCTTATAATAGGCGACATCATGCTAGACCGATACTTACATGGTGTTACATCACGAATATCTCCAGAAGCACCAGTCCCAGTAGTTCATGTCAAACACCAACAAGAATGCCCTGGAGGAGCCGGAAATGTTGCATTTAACATACGAGCATTAGGCGGACAAGTAACTATTATTGGTGTAATCGGTCAAGATGATGCTGCAAATACCATAAAAACCCAACTAACCGAAAAAGGCATACATTGTGCATTTGTTCAGTTAACGAATGTCTCAACAGTTACTAAACTAAGGGTTATGAGTCGTCATCAACAATTAATACGCTTAGATTTTGAAGATGGATTTATTGGCTTAGATAGTCAAGCGATAACACAACAAATGCAATCTTGTTTACAAGGTATTGACGTTGTCGTTTTGTCCGATTATGGCAAAGGAACTTTAGTTGATCCACAAAATTTAATCCAAGTTGCTCGAACTGCGAATAAACCAGTTTTTATCGATCCGAAAGGTAGTGATTTCAATAAATATCAAAAAGCAACAGCTATAACCCCTAACTTATCAGAATTTGAAGCAGTGGTTGGTAATTGTATTGACCAAATACAACTAGTTGAAAAAGGACAGAATTTACGAAAAGAATTAGGTTTGGAAGCATTATTGATAACTCGCAGTCAAGATGGCATGACTTTAATCAGAGCTGAACAACCACCATTACACTTGCCAGCCCATTCCCATGAAGTATTTGACGTAACTGGTGCTGGTGATACCGTGATCAGTGTATTGGCTAACGCTATAGCAGCTGGCCAAGACTGGGAAAGTGCTACTGCATTAGCCAATTTAGCTGCTGGATTGGTAGTCACTAAACTTGGTACAACTACAATTACTGTTGCCGAACTTGAACATGCTCTGCACACTGATATTAGAGTTCATAATATAGAAACCTTGCAAACAGCAGTTAAAGCAGCTCAAAATGATGGTGAAACAATTGTGATGACGAATGGTTGTTTTGATATTTTGCACGCTGGTCATGTTCAATATTTAACTCAGGCTAAACAACTTGGGGATCGACTTATTGTTGCAATAAATAATGATGATTCAGTACGTCGCTTAAAAGGTGATACACGTCCAGTAAATTCATTAGAACAGCGGATGACAGTATTAAATGCTTTGGAATCAGTTGATTGGGTAATTCCTTTCGGGGATGAAACACCCAAAGATTTAATTTGTAATATTTTACCAGATATTCTAGTGAAAGGCAGTGATTATCAAGTATCACAAATTGCAGGCAGTGACTGTGTATTAGAACAAGGTGGACAGGTATTAACTTTAGATTTTTTAGCAGGTTGTTCAACTAGTAATATTATTAAAACTTTACGGGAAGAATTATGATTATTGTCACCGGCGGTGCAGGATTTATCGGTAGTAATATTGTCAAAGCACTTAATAAACGTGGCTATACTAAAATTTTAGTAGTGGACAATCTTACTAAAGGTGAAAAATTCTTAAATTTGACTGATTGTGAAATTTATGACTATCAGGATAAAGAATCTTTTTTAAAAAGATTGATTGCTAAAGAATATTTTTATCCATCCATAGATGCTGTATTTCATCAAGGAGCTTGTTCTAGCACCACTGAGTGGGATGGTAATTATATGATGTTGAATAATTACGAATATTCTAAAGCCATATTACATTACTGTTTATCTAAACATGTTCCATTATTTTATGCATCTAGTGCTTCAGTTTATGGAGATGGCAATGTATTTAGGGAAGTTCGCAATCTTGAAAATCCTTTGAATGTATATGGTTATTCTAAATTTTTGTTTGATCAATATGTACGGCAAGTTTTAGCTACTGCTACTTCTCAAGTAATAGGTTTACGTTATTTTAATGTTTATGGCCCTAGAGAACAACATAAAGGTAGTATGGCTAGTGTTGCCTATCATCTGCATCAACAGATATTAGCTGGTAATGAAGAAATACAACTATTTGAAGGTTGTGATGGTTATGATGATGGTGAACAACGACGAGATTTTATATATATAGATGATGTAGTTAATGTTAATTTATGGTTTATGGATCATCCAGATAAAACAGGGATTTTTAATGTTGGCACTGGTCGCAGCCAAACTTTCAATGATATTGCTAATGCTGTCATTGCTTGGCATAAAAAAGGTAAAATTAAATACATTCCTTTTCCTGACCATCTAAAGGGACGTTATCAAAGTTTCACTCAAGCTGATATTTCTAACCTGTTAGATATTGGTTACAACCGTTCTTTCCGAATTGTTGAAGAAGGAGTTAAAGACTATTTAAATTGGTTGACTGATAAGGCAAATGGAAAAATATAGTTTTACTAGAGTTCCCATATTTCAATGCCATGTAAGTTAAGAAAAATTCATGTCATTCCCGTGAAAACGGGAATCTAGAGTCTATGGATACCCACTTTCGTGGGTATGACAATT
>JQIA01000489.1_pt1 | contig 20008 bp, 36 predicted proteins | sample 811431 | NCBI WGS metagenome assembly JQIA01 (sample SAMN02998118, study PRJNA258478) | marine sediment metagenome | biome: marine; feature: seafloor; material: sediment; isolation source: oil-polluted sediment collected from 3 locations (0.5 km, 0.7 km and 0.9 km)... | place: USA: Gulf of Mexico ...
TCATGGTAAGTCCCTCGAATTACTGGCGGGGCCGACGAGACTCGAACTCGCGACCTCCGGCGTGACAGGCCGGGGTATATTACCTATCTAGCTGGTTATATTTGTATCAGTATATTTTAGAGGGCTCTGTTTGCACCATTCGCAGAAAAAAAGCACACCACGGAACCCACCACAGCCCAACTTTTCGAGAGGTATTTCATGAGTATTTTAATTGACTTTTTTTCCTTTATTTTAGAGAACCCTTTCTTTTTTTTCGTTGTCCTTTTTTCTAACTTTCTTGCTTTGGTGTTCATCAAGAAAACGGGGATAATTGATATTATAGATAAACAGCCCTAACCGAGGCCTAATTTTTGAGAGGTGTTTTTTATGCTTAAAGAGGATGATTTAAAATGGTTTGCGGAGCGTTTAGACACGTCAGGTACTGGCCGTGTTATTGTTCCTTCTTATCTTGTGAAAAAGTATCGATCTCTTACTGGTGATTTAGATTCTGATGCAGCAGTAGTCCGTTCAAAGATTGTTTATCTTTGTGAATGTTGGATTTGAAGGACACCACCACAGCCCATCATTGGTACTACTGCCCTGTCACGTTGCTGTAGTGCCATTTCCCTTTCTCGTCTTTCCATTTGTACATATCCTTTATGCCTTGCCCTGAATCTGCCCTATTATCTGTAAATTTCCCGCTATCCTTATTATATGCATCCCTTCGTCTTTTTTCTTCCTGCTCGCGTTTGTAAGTTTTGTCTGACTGTATCAGGTATAAATCGTTATATGTTACCTTCAGCCTTCTCCCCACCGTTATTTCATAGTCGATTGTCATACCCTTGTTTATTTTATATATTGTGGTTGTGACCGCAGTTTTTCTTTTTATTTTTTTCGCGATGGGTTTTTTGTCCAAAATTATGTTCTTTACCGGATCAAAGAGCGTTTGCCCTTTTTCCCAGACAATTGAAAGCTTCATTAACTTTTTTTCTTTTTCAGTGAGAAAAAGGGATACCCGCGCTTTTTCTCCCATCAAGTTTGTTTGATAGCTGTATAACGTTTCTTCCTCCTTAAATGGAAGAATGGTTTTTTTTCGAAATTCCTTATAGAAGTTGAGCCCGCTCTTTCTTACCAGCGGTATATCATTTTTCATGCATAATATAATAATTTCATCAATATCCATTCCTGATTTCCAGATATCGAACGTAAAGGGTTCCCAGTCCATCCCGTAAAGCTCTTCTTCAGCCCATTCTTTTTCAACCTTCCTATTTGTAACTAAAAAGCACAGCAATATAGCTGCTATTAGGAACAGTACGGCAGCAGCAATAAGCGGTGACTGTATTTCCTGCGCAACTGATTTTATCGCGGCAAATACAAACAATGCCGGAAGCACAATCCGACCAAACATTGCTAATGTTATCCATATCTGTTTTCCGGCGAAGTTAAATAGTCCTTCGACTCCGGGTTTTATTTCAATTTGAATACCTGCAATGAGGTGAAGAATTATCCATGATATAAATGCAAGCAGAAGGTATGCCCACCAGGGTAAAAGGGATGCAAAGTTTACAAAGTTCCCTTTTGGGGGTTTGTATTGACGGTACATATTTTCTCCTGTATTCGCTAAAAGTTCGTTATTTAATTAGTTGCTTTACCTTAGTTATCCAACCATATTTTTTAGCTACAAAGAATCCTAGCGCGGCTATTTGAATCAGTAACAATACTGTAAAAATAGTTTCTGATTGTGACTGATGGGATTTGTTTATTCCATATTTATCTGAAGCAAGCATTACCAAGCTTGGTGAAAGAAATATAATATTGATAATATTAATTATTATTGATGATAACCCGAGAGTTGTTCCTTTTCCGTACGAAAAAAAAGCAAGAATTCCTGATAATCCAGATATAAAATATCCTATCAATGGCATAAGAACTCCTATTATCGCAAATACTAATGCTGCAATCCCAAAAGCTTGCATAACCTCTCCTTAGTTCGTTCAAAGTTCGTTATTTGATTCTTTTCAGATAAATCGGCTGATTTTTAATTCATAAATTTTTAATTCATAAATTTTTGATTTATGTGTTTTTGATGATCAACGTCTGTTTCTTCCGTTAGTTGAAACCTTCTGTATTCCAAATATCCTATAGCCATATACATATTTTCTTCGTTGATTACTCCGAAGTTCATTTCCATTAAATATTTGAACAGATCTTTGAAGAAGACCACATCGCCGGGTTTCTTAGTTTTGAACTCAGCATCTTTTGTGAAAACAACAATGCCTCTTATTCTTTCTTTAGGGATAAATTTAAGTTGTTCCTGTACTGCTACTGTATGGCCGTAATTTTGATGTAATGGATTTTGAAAGCTACATTTTTTCTTGTAGATAATTTGTGTCCATTTCTTTTGTCTTTCTTCGCCGAAGATCCATCCTGAATAATGCTTTGTTTCTATAACAAGTATTCCTTTTTTTGTTATCAATATATGGTCAATCTGTGTTGTTCCATCTCTGGAACCTACTGTAATGTTGTTTAACAGGTGAGCTTTTGAGCTTGCACAGAATGATGCCAAGCTGCTTCTGATCATTAATTCTCCGATTTCGCCTCTATTCCTTTTTTTCTTTAAGTCATTTATTTCTTCTTCTATTTCATTTATTGTTTTCATATTATTACGCATTCACCTCTTATTTAATCAGTCTAAGGTGGCCTCTCACGCGGCCTTTTGGTCCCTCTTTTCACCTTGCCTTTGTTCCATCCACTCTTTAAATCCCGGAAAGGTCTCTTCAATGTTGCATTGAAACCAGTACTTTTTTCTCGGATCCTCCTTGGACAGTTCTTTAAGCCACTCTTCAAGCATCAAAATATATTCATCATGCTCTTGTTTTTGACTCACTAGCCTTTTCGGCCCTTCTCCCGTCATTATCCATTCAGTGGATAACTTATATTTCCTTGCAACTATATAGGCCCAGCCTGTAGGGAATTTTTCTTTCTTTTTCATCTCCGAGACGCTCGGCTGCTTTATATCTAATAATTCTGCTAATTTAGTTAGAGTTTTCAGCTCGGTTTCTTTTTTAATTCTTTCCCATATGTCTTTAAAGTTCATTTCTTACACGTTTTTTTATTGCCTCATAGGATTACCTATGGTATGAATAATTATATAGGTAATCCTATGAATACTTTTTTACTTAAGCACAAACCCACACCATACCAGACCTTGCCCAGAAAAAACAACCTTTGGTGAGGCTGGCTGAACGCACTTTTAACGCACACTAAACGAACCCACTAACGAGAGATTAAAATCATGAAAGCTTTGCTTCTGCTTTCCGCTTCAGCCCTGTTGCTTAACGGCTGCGGTTTTGAGTTCCCTGAGTCAGACGATAAGTTTGAACCTTTGGGCTGTTATCAGCTGGAGTATCATAACGATTCTATTGCAAAGTTATTCTTTGATATTAATTCACCGAATCTTTTAGCACATCCTCCCATGTATTGGGATCGTGTCGATTCCTGTGATGATAGGTGCTGGCAGTGTTTTTACAATGATTCACATAAACTTGTTCCCATTCTTGTCGAGTCTTGCCGTGATAGAGTTCGGACGCCTTCGGAACTATGGGTGAAATGAGATTTTTTATTAACGCATTTTGAACGAACTTTTTAACGAGAGGAGAATCGTACATGATCAGTCGAAATGCTGTTTATCTGGCAGGTACAGTTGTTCTGATTATCGGTTTTTCTCCGATTATTCTCATTATGCTTGATAAGCTTTTCGGTTTCTTTTGATTTAACGCACACTAAACGAACCCACTAACGAGAGGAGAACTCAATGGCACCACCGTTACCGCAACTTTACATCTGTGACCATGCCGATGTTTGTGATGGTCTATCAATAGAGTGTGAACATTTTGTTCCTCATCGCTCCTTTACTTTTGAATCTGTACCTTGCTGTGAAACACCATTGCCTTGTGGGCTTTTAGACCATGACTTGACAATCTGTATCCCTTTTCAACTGAAAAAACAACGCACTCCCAACGCACAGGATTAAATAATGGAAGAAATTCAATCTCATTCACCCGGTAAAAAAGTTCTTTGTCAGGAATGTTTACGAGTTCGACCTTATACCTCAGAACGAAATAATGGGACTGAACTTTGTATTTGTGGCGGTATATTTTGCGGCTGTTCCTTTTGTTTTCAAATTATTAATCGCTTGAAATCCGGCTGTACTGAAGGATTTGATTTTTTAAACTCTTACGATATTGAGTTCTGGACTGAAGATTTTGGTACTGATGATGAAGCTTACTGTAAGGCACGTCATCTCGGTCTTTTAAAATAAACCCTAACGCACTCCCAACGCACAATAAACGAACTTTCAACGAACCCAATAACCAGAGGAGAAAATACAACCATTTTTCAAGAGATTTAAAAGGAGATATTAGCCATGTCTTTCGATCCAGACAACCCTGATGATTTCGAATTCGCTTTTCCAGCTTCTTCAGGCGAAGGTGATCTTGTTGAAGACGAAATGTCACCGCATCAAGAATTGACAGATCATGAGTACTTTGAAAATTCTCCGAATACTCCTGATGGGGATGAACTTGATATCATTGATATCAGTGACATGGGAGACGGGGGCGGCATGGGGTTTAATCCTGAAGATATCCCTTTCGATTGATACCTAATTTTTATTGAGACAAACGAACGCACAAACAACGAACCCACTAACGAAACCCAATGAAAGAGCAAAGCAAAAAAGCCCCTGAGTTTTCAGACCACTACACAGCTCTTTTTGTACATATCGACAAATACAAAAAACTGCTTTGGCTCGCTGGATGGCTCTTCTCTCTCGGGTATAGCGATGCATTTACAAAATTTCATGAAACATTCAGTACTCATGAACCATCATCATATTTCTTGAGCCTGATTGTTTTACTTATTTTGACGTGGTTCAGCTGGCCCTACGTTCTCGGGGCTTCCTTAAGAGGTTGATCATGAAACGCACAAATAACGCACAACAAACGAAGAATCTAACGACAGGAGTATCTCAAATGGCTCTACAAGTTCAACCAGGCTTCCTAAGCGATGGCATGACCTATCTGAAACCTAAAACCCAACAAGTTGACCTGAATTTACTTTTCATTATTCACACGGTCATCAACAGATACAAAAAAGATGCTATAGGCCTTCTTGTTCCCCGCAACGAAGTCTTTGAAAAATCCCTCTATCACCGGGGAACAATAAGCTATTTCAATCGGGCATTATCCGGCCTGAAGGATAAGAAGTTAGTTATCCTGACACCTTTCACTCTTGCTCTTACTCAGGCCGGTTTAAAACGCATTTACGGTACCCAGCCCGGTATTGAACGTACTTTTAACGCACCAGAACGGATTGCTCATTAAAGGAGATATGACAATGCCTGTACCTTCTTTTTCTATATGCCCTCTTTGCTGCGATTCTATCGTTGCCGGAGATCATACTTATTGTGAAGACGGCTTTTTTGGCTTGTGTTGTGCTTGCGGCTGTCAATTCAACCCTGGCGTTCGTTCAATTGAAGAGCTTGCCAAACTTTGGAATACACGCTTTGTCCCGTCTGAGACTATTCAGATGGTTATTGACTCGGAACTTGCACAGCCTCAGCCGAAGGAAAGAACTTTCCTTCAATCACCCTCCTTTTTCTATTGGCTGTCCTGTGTGTTCTTCTCCCTGATGGCTTTCAATTCAACTCCTAATGAGAATTATCCTTTCGGCCTGGCCGGTGTCTTTTTCTTTTGCGCTATTTACGGCCTGTTATACGGTGTTTCCCTTGCCTGGAATGCTTTGCCAGATGAAGGCGTACGTTAATTCTATCGAGTCGAATTGAGCCTGTTATGAAGACAATGACCCCCGAATTTCTCAGCCAGAACGCTTTTCACAGAATGATGCACCTCGCAGTATTCCTCCTGGGCTACTTTGCTGCCTCACTGTTCGGTGTATTTATCCTGTGTTATTCCCTCGGGGGTGCTTTTCCTGAACAGCTTTTCCCGCATTTGCTGCGTTTTCTGGACCTGTATATTGAGTGGTCGGCGGGTTTCTGCCTTATTTCGGTATTGCTTTACCTGGCTGTTGATTACATCCGCTGCCGCTTTTTCCCGAACAGCTACCGTACTGAAAATGTCTTGATTACCAACACGGTTAACAAGATATCTCTAAAGATACAAAGAATCATTATCAAATTGATAAATAAAACAGGGCGGCGGGGTTAATAAAAAATGCGCATCGTGCAGCAGATACAACAATACAGAAAATCTTGTCCGCGCTGCCGTGCAAAGCTGCTTTTCGTTGTTTTTCTCACTTTCAGAACTGCGTTCACCGCACCGGCCACGATTTGCCCCCGGTGCTCTCATCATATCTCTTTATAAACGTAAACCGAGAAAAGGAGAAAACAACGATGCCTTTCGACCCTGACAGCCCTGATTTTTTAACCCTAACCCATAGCACCATTTAACACCCAAACGACGAGGACAAAAAAATGACCGATCCCAAGAAACCGACCCCTGCCGCACCAGCTAACGACCTGACAATTACTTTGAAAGGACGCGTCAAAAGTCATGAACGAGTTGCTTCAGACAATGGCGATTTTTATTCAACCCTGGTCGTTGTTCCTGCTGTTGATGAGTTCTCACATCCTAAAACCTTTGCTGTGAACGCTTCAGCTCCGCTCGGATCAGATGGGCAGGATATCGAGACCAATGTTGAAATCCGACCGAACAACAGAAAAAAAGACGGACGCTTTTTCCATAACGTCAGCCTCTGGCGTGTTGAAGAAACTCCGGCGCGGTCTTTTTGACAGGGCGTGAAAGACCCGCGCTCCGATTCAATGCCCGGCTCCCTTTCGGGCTGGAGGTCCCCCGGCAATGGCCGGGGGCCTCCGGGCCGGAGGGGTTAGAGACATTAGGAGAAAGCTATGTATCGTTTATTCCTTTTAATTTTACCCTTTTTTTTAATTTCTGACTGTTTTGCTGTAACGCCTGAATGGACACCTTTAGTTACTTCTGCATCCTTTACCGGCATTTATACTGATGTTGGAACAGTTGTTTCTGGCATTGTCAACCTACTTTTTATTCTACTTGGTCTCGGTATTCTATATCGCGTTATCAAGTAACCCGCTCATAACGAGCATTTTTTATTAATCTTTCTCAAAGGGGTAAGACCATGAGAAAACGTATGAATGTAACCCTGTATCAGCCTGCAAAGAATTTTTCCAAGAAGCTGGTCGGCCCCGCTGTTATCGGTGGTGCTGGTGTACTTCTGGCTTCTACGGCTTCGCTGGCTGATATCACCACGTTATTTGCCGCTGTCGACTTCGCCGGTCTTTCCACGGGTCTTGAAACGATTTTCACGACCTTGCTTGGTATAGCTATCCTTGGTGCTGCTTACGTTTATGCTAAGCGTGCCATTCCGGGTCGCTTCTAAAAGGCTGGGGACGGTTTTTCCGTCCCCTCTTTAAAATGGCTATAACAGTAGAAGACATTTTTTTTCAGGTAACTTCCGGTCTTACAGGCGGGGTTATTACTGATTTCGGTACCGCAATTTCGGCTATTATTTTTATCCTGTTAATTCTTGCTGGTCTTGATCTCTTGAAAACTTTAATTCATTCATCGGCTGCTGAACGATCTTCTTCTGGTCATTTAAAACATGCCGAGTGGGCTTTTCTTCATCGTGAAGCATCTGATTCCGGCTCTTTTGAGTATGATTATTATAATTCCCTTTATCGTAAACATTTAGATAAAACCACCTCTCATCGTACCTCCCGATATAAGGGAAGCGATTATGATATTTGAAAATATTTTTGCGTTAGATATTTTTTTGCCCAACCAACTTAAAAAAGCTTTTAATTTCAACAATATAAAAAGAGGTCGTCATGGTATTTGAACTTAATCTAGTTGCCTACGGTTACGGCCTTGGAATCGTGATGTGTGGTTTCATTGCCGGTCTTGTTGTTTCGCAGATTTTCAGCGTCAATCGTGGCATTTCCGGCGCACTTTAAGACTGAGGATACACAGAAACATGACTCCTGAGCAACAGGCATTCTACGACGCAATCGAGTTGCTTCTGAAGGACGATATCCTGAAACAGCTGGTTGATATCTTTTCCTTCGGTCTCGGAGCCTTAACAGCAATGGCTTTTGTTATTGCCGCGTCCATACGGTGGAACTGATGATTGCTTTGCCTCCGGGATTTGATGTCGCTCTGCTTTTCAATGATTTTTTCCTGATCGCGACACCCTTTGTCGGTACCGGTTTTATGATTGCAGCCGGATTCCTGATTTTGAACATTTTTAAGAGGATATAAAAGATGAGTACCCCTATTCCCTCTTTTTTCAAAATGCGCCTGGTTATCGTGGTTGTTTTGGTGCTGTTCGGGTTCTTTTTTATTGGGCTTTTGCACCGGGCTTTAGCTTACGAGAGTTGTGCGTATTTTGATTCTATTGATGTATCGTGTGTAGAGCAAACATTCTATGATACATATGAGCCTAATGTTTCGTCTGATTGTGATTCATCATCCTCTGATTGTAGCTGCTTGTTTAATTTTGGTTATTCTCGTTGTTTTTATCCTTTATCGGCGGCTACTCTTGTATGTTTTGTTGTATGTGTTGATTGTGTTGACTCGGATCTTAATGGGTATTGTGATGATCCTAATGCTTGTCCTGATACCGCAGCTACTCGTTGTGGTGGATCAGTAAATGTTATTTGGGATGATGTTACTCACTGTCTTTATACCTGTAAATGCCCCGATTATACCGGGCAGGATAATTATGATTTTGATACTTGCAGCGCAGATGGAATCCCCGATTCCTGTCCAGATGCTGATGGTGATGGTGTTGCAGATGTTTGTGATGATTGTCCAGATAACCCAGATTTGTGGATTGATCAATATTCCATGTTTTTTGTAAAAGATTTTTGTGATGGTCATGATATTGGGGATCCTTGCGGAACTATAGATGTTAGGTGCTCTGATGGTGAAAGTACTTTTAAACCGCTACCGGGTATAGCTTATGAAGATTTCCTTACTTGCTGTGACCCTTTAGAACTCCCTCAATGCCAACTTACTGATGATTGCAAAAAAGATTCAGACGGGGACGGGATTTCTGATGGGGAAGATCTCGATGATGATAACGACGGGATTCCTGACACTGAAGATGATGACGATGATGGAGACGGTATTCCAGATGATGAAGACAGTGACCGTGATTCAGACGGTGATGGAATACCAGACAGCACAGATCCTGATGATGATAACGATGGAATCCCAGATACTGAAGATGATGACGATGATGGAGACGGAATCCCAGACGATGAAGAAGGAGATTCAGAAGAATTTAATGAAGCCCCTTATAGCTCTTCTGCTCTTGCTCAGTTAGCTGGTCAGTTTAGTACACGTTTTCAGCTTTTTATCACCAAGATGAAAGCAACTTCCCTTTTTTCTTTGCCCAGTGATTTTCTTGGCAATGTTCCTTCAGGCGGTTCTCCGGTGCTCATAATAGACGGCGGTGATACCTACGGACAACAGAAGGTTGATTTTTCCGACTGGTCAGCAGGCTGGCTTGTTTTTCGCTCTGTTTTTTTGATTTTCAGTTCCTTTATTGGCTTCCGAATCCTTACCTTGAAGCGTTGATATGTTTGACTGGCTCATTGAATTTTTTAAAGATTTCTGGAGTATTTTTGAAGATGCCTTCATTTGGATTCTCGACGGTATTCTTTGGATTATTTCACAGCTGCTGTACCTGATCTTTGATGGGCTTTTACTTATTGTTGAGGGCTTTTTCACTGTTCTTGACTTTTCTTCTGTTGTCTTTGCCTCTTCTGCTGACTGGGCCGGTCTTCCTGATCAACTTATTTGGATCATTAATCAGATAAATCTTCCCCAGGGTTTTAGTCTTGTTGTGTCTGCAATCGGCCTGCGTGTGCTCATTAATCTCATTCCAGCAGCTATCACCAGGGTCTAGGGAGGATTACAAATGATTATCGCATTCACAGGCACACCGGGCAGCGGCAAGACATACGACGCAGTCCGCAAGATCATTGAAAATCTTAAAATGGGCCGGGTTGTTTTTACAAACATTGAGGGCATGAACTCCCCTGAATGTCTTGAAATGATCAAGATGGTTACCGGCCTTAATGATCATGGCCTTGCCTGTAAGCTGCATTTTTTCGAACTGGATCAGCTGGAAAGTTTTTGGAGCCATGTAATACCCGGTTCCCTGATTGTTTTGGATGAGGTCCAGAATATTTTCAATTCCCGCGAATGGCAGAGCGGAAAGAATGTCGGGTTCAATGCCTGGGCTTCTGTGCATCGCCATCACGGTTATGACGTGGTGCTGATCACTCAAAGCATTATGCGCATAGATACAGCTGTCCGCGCCCTGGTCGAATGGACCTATGTGTACCGGAAAATCAACTTTTTCGGTTCACTCGTCAGTAAAAAATATCTTTGCTATGCCTACGGTGGCGAGGATCTTTCCGGGACTCCGCTGTCTAAAAATGCCCGGACGTATCACAACATTATTTTTCTCTGTTACAAGTCATATGTTGCTTCTGATGTCAAAGAACTGGGCATCATGAAGCATGCTAATGTACTGAAACATCCTATTTTTTATGCAATCCCGATTGTTTTCGGCGTGTTTGTCTATATGCTTTTTCAGTCGGGCATGCTTAAGGGCGATTTTTTCGGCACCAAGGATCTTGCTGATAAGGTCGGTCAACATCAGGACACCAAGGCGAAATCAGCGCCTAAGGTTGCAACCGATTTGCAACCGTATTCCGATCATACACCGAACATATACCGGACCTATGCCGCCAGCGGACAGACGCTTTTTACGAACCGTATAGCGAATACAACGAACGAACAACAACGAAAAGGAAAGAACAATGAAAAAGACAAGTAAGCTGATTGCCTGCTTTCTGCTGCTGTCGCTGTTTTGCCCTGTCATCGGCTCCGCCGTTGAAGAGGGTAAACCGGAACAGCCGAAAGCGGAGGAAAAGGAAAAATCAGAGAAAAAAGAGAAAACAATACCTCCTCAGCTCGTGAGCGTTGATTTCGACAAGGCCCAACTGTCGGAACTGGTGCTCATGGTTTCTGAGTTCACCGGGGCCGCTTTTGTTTTTGACGATGATATTGAAACGCCTGTGACCTGGTCGCAACGAAATATTTCGAAAGAAGAGCTGATCCCCACCTTCATTGATGTGCTGACCTCTTTGGATTACACGGTCTCACTGATCGAAGGCACAAATAATTTCTGGTCCATTAAAACAGATCCGACCCTTTCAGCTGGTGCGCTTGGTATTTCATCGGGCACCTATCAGCTGAAAAACCTGAGTGCCGATGCAGTCATGGATTCCGCTGAAATCCTCTACGGGGAAAAAATGGCGGTGTACGGCTATAACGACAATCAGGTTGTCAGCTTTTCCGGTTCTCCTAAGCTGGTGACGGAGTTCATCACCCTCCTGCAAAGGATCGATCTTCCCGCGCTCCGGGACAAGTCCGGGGTTCTCTCTCTTGCTGTAGAGCATATTTCTGTAAAACGGGCTGTACAGGCTCTTTCCCAGTTACAAATTTTTAAAGGAAGCAGCAAAAAGAGCAACAGCAGTTCCTCCAAGAAAAAAGGGAAGGCAAAAGGGAAGAGCAGCGGATCCGGCAATGTCGCTTCTTCAAGCTTTCCTGTTTTTCCGGATTACTGGCATAGCGCCATTCTCGTTTTTGGTACCCGGAAACAACAGGACGTTGTCCGTATGGTGCTTGCTGCCCTGGACAAACCCGAGCAGGGGCAAAATGACGCCGTTGTTTTTCTTCATACCGTAACCTCTGAAGATGTGCTGCCCATCCTGCAGGAGTCTTTCGGGGATCTGCGTATTCATGCCTATTCTGAAAACCGGCTCCATTTGGCCGGAGAAGCTGCAATCGTTTCTCATGCTGTCTCTGTGGCCCGTCGTTTGGACGGCACCGGTTCACAGGTCAAGGTCGAGGCCGTTGTTGCTTACCTCACCGACAGCCAATTTCGGGAGCTGGGTACCCGCTTTGCTTTGACCCGCTCCGACCTGTCCGGGTCGATCAATGACGGCCTTTCCTCAATGGTCCTTTCCGCAAATCCGGGAATGCTTCTCAACTTCTTTGACGGGATTATCAATGTTGATCTGACGGCCAAGGATAGCAGAGGCAAAGGCAAAATAATTTCATCTCCGGTGCTCACCGTGCTCAACGGCCATGAAGCGCACATCATGATAGGCCGTAACGTGCCCTTTATCAGTAAATCAAAGAAAAGCTCTTCTGATGATGAAGATAATGATGATGAGGAAAACGACGACACGGTTTCTGTGGATCGGCATGATGTGGGCCTAAGCTTTACCGTGAAGCCCTCAATCCAGCCGGACGGGGATTTTATCGCCCTGACTGTTGCCCAGGAGCTGAGCAACGTTTCTGAAGACTCACAGCTTGACGGGGCTGTCGACCTTGTTGTGGACAAGAAAAGCCTGTCCTCCACCGTGCTTGTGGGAGACGGTGATACTATCTTGCTTGGTGGGCTTCGCTCCGATGAGACCTCAACCTCTCTTGAGAAGGTGCCGCTGCTCGGGGATCTGCCTTTATTCGGGCCGCTCTTTTCCTACAAGGCCGAGAAAACAGAATCCCTCCACCTTATTGTTTCCCTGCGGGTCAATATCGTTTCTGCCCCTCATGCTTTTGGGGAGGCCCTGCTATGATTTCTTACTTCATGGACTTTATCAGACAGGATGCAGCATCTTTTCGTAAACAGTTGAAACAGGAATGGAATTCCTATTCCCGCGTTTATCAACGACGTATGGTCCTGGGCATTGCCCTTATTGTTCTGCTTGGTTTTCTGCTCGGTATTGCGGTCTCTCTTTTCGGAGCTTTTTATCTTGTTCCCCTGCTCCCTTTCGAGGCTTTTTTTTCGGTTTTCTCTGACCTGTACAATATTGGAACGTTGCTTTTTATTGCGGGGCTTTTCTTTTTCATCAGTTTTTCCTTGAGTCTTTTCAGATCAATACTTCATTGAAGTTTATAGGAGATTGTTATGACTGAAACACAATACAGGCTTTACCCTGACGGAACCGTGGTTCATGAGGATGAATTTGAAGAGCTGGACCTTTCTGGTTCATGCTCCGATGACTACAAAACCTTCTCGGTCCCCGTCCATATTCTTGATTTTATTCAAGAGTCTTTTTGTTGCGGTTGCCTTTTGAAAACTCGATCATAAAAAGTTTGCTCACTTTTTAAAGTGACCGCCGGAGGCATCTTCTTTCAATAAAAGGATAAAAAGGGAAACTTGTTTTTCCTTTTTGATGAGTTCCTTTAACTCGTGCGGGTCAGGTTCGGTCAAGAAAAAAATGATGAAATCCGTTTGTTCCCCGGTGCTTTTCCTTTCGTATCCCGGTGTTTAGTGCCTCGGATTTTTTTCTTGACGGGTTCTGCCCGTTCGAGTACCCGGCGAAGCCGCATTTCAATGAAACAACAGTTGGTAACCCTCTACAGAGGAGAAAATATATGAGCCACGCATTCGAATACCCTGAGTCCTATTTCATGCAGAATGACCCCACGCTGCATGTACTTCCCCGTTTAGGCCTTGATCTGAGTTCCCTCAATGAAGCGCAGCACCAGGCCGTGACTCACAAAGATGGCCCCGTGCTCGTCATTGCAGGCGCAGGCAGCGGCAAAACCCTGACCCTTGTTAACCGGACAGCCTGGCTGTTGAACCAGGGCGTTGAACCTGAATCCGTGCTTCTGCTCACCTTCACCCGCCGGGCAGCCCATGAAATGCTGGAAAGGGCTGCTGCTCTTTCCGGCTGTTCCTGTGATCGGGTCATGGGCGGAACGTTTCATTCTGTTGCAAATCTTCTTTTACGGAGACACGGCATTCATTTGGGTTTTCCTTCCAATTTCAGCATTATCGACCGGGGCGACTCTGAAGGCATTATCAATCATATAAGATCATCCCTGAATCTCTCCGGGGCAGGTAAACGTTTCCCAACCAAACGAACTCTATTCAACATTCTTTCCGGGGCGGTCAATAAATCCTACTCCGTTGAAGAACTCATTCTCCGCGAGCACACCCACCTTGTTGAGTATACGCAGGATATCCGCTGTGTGCTCAATGAATACAGGTCATTTAAGGAGAACAACCGGCTCATGGACTATGACGACCTCCTGGTCAACCTGCGGCGGCTGCTCTCTGAGTCTGACATTGCAAATGAGCGTATTTGTTCGCAGTTCCGTTACATCCTCGTTGATGAGTACCAGGACACCAATTTAATACAGGCTGATATTGTTTCTTGGCTGGCAGCGGATCACAATAATATTATGGCCGTTGGTGATGATGCCCAATCCATTTACAGTTTTCGTGGTGCGGACTATCAAAATATTATGGAATTTCCGGATCAGTATCCCGATACCCATATTATTAAGCTTGAACAGAATTATCGTTCCACTCGGCCTGTTCTTGCCCTCACTAATGCCGTGATCGCGCAGGCTGAAAGCCGCTATACAAAGGAGCTGTTCAGTGATATCGAAGGCGATGACCTCCCCTTATTATATACCGTGCCCACGGAAAAAGACGAGGCCCGCGCCGCTGCTGGAAAAATACAGCAGCTGATTTCCCAAGGCATGCCCCGTGAAAATATCGCGGTGCTGTTCCGGTCCGGCTTCCACTCCTACAACATTGAAATCGAATTGCTGGCTCGGAATATCGACTTTGATAAACGCGGCGGAATGAAGTTCACTGAATCGGCCCACGTCAAAGACGTGTTGGCTTTTTTCCGCCTTCTTCTCAATGCTTATGACAGTCTTTCTCTCACCCGTATTCTGTTGATGCTGGAAAAAGTCGGTCCAAAGACCGTGGGCAAAATCCTTTTATCTGTGCTTGAAGAGAAAGACCCGGTGCTTGCCCTTAGGCAATATCAAAGTAAATCCAAATGGGCGGCCAATCTGCACGCCTTGGCTGATATGTTCATTAAGCTGCGCCGTCCTGGTTTTACGGTGGTTGAACGCTTCGACCTCATTATGACATGGTACGAGGCCGCATTCGAGCGCATTTATCACGATGATTACCCCAAACGCCGCCACGATCTCGAATACATCAGAACCCTTGCTTCTGAATATTACGATATTGAGTCTTTTATAGACGATACCGCCCTTGACCCGCCTAATTCGACAGGATCGGACAAGGACAAAAGCAATGACAAAAAACTTGTTTTGTCCACCATCCACTCTGCAAAAGGTTTGGAATGGGATGCAGTATTTATCATCGGTCTTGCCGACGGGCTCTTTCCCCGCCAGAACGCCGAATCTGATGAGCTGGAGGAAGAACGCCGTCTCCTCTATGTTGCCGCCACCAGAGCAAAGAGACAGCTCTTTCTTATGTACCCGGAACTGATCCGCACCCCGGATAGAAAATTTCACCAGGCTTTACCTTCTCCGTTTCTGCTCGATGTAGATAACAGTTTGTATGAAAACGTTACCTTTAGGCATACAAACACAATCTCTGAAGAAGTCGTTCCTTTCTAGCTCATGTTACTTTACCAACTTTACTTTTTATTCTTATCTAATAATTACAATCACTTGTATGCGCAAAGAGGATTCTATGTCAAACGTTAAATTAATCAACAGCGCACCTCATGACCTCGTCGAATCCCATGATGGAATAACATGGGGGGTCCAACTCGCCGTCGGACTTGATCGGCTCAAATACGGTTTGCATATTCAATGGCCAAAAGATCAAAAGTTTTTCGATGACCTTGGCGAATCAAAGAAATATGCCCAAGACCTCCACACCTCGGTTCCGCTGACCTTGGATGGATTTGAAAAAGATGCTTTTACCATGCACACAACCGGGCGTTCCGGTGGTTTTACCTTCCACATCTCCCGCGCCGATGTTCATATTTTTGTTTCAGTTCGTAAGAACTGGATGGAAACCCCTAATATTTGGGTTGATATCGGTTCTGTTTCCTGTTGGAACCCTGGCTATCAAGATACTGTGGCCATAGTTGAAGAACTGGTTGAACAATACGGCGGAAAGATCCACAAGAACGGTATTTCCGAAGCCCATCTCTGTGTTGACTGCATCGGGCTGGAGCTTTCAAAGCTCGGTATTCAAGACCCTGATCTTTGGATCACCAGAGCAAACAAGCTACATTTCTTTTATGACCGCAGACAGTTCAGCGGTATCAGCATGAATCAGTCTGAAGGACGGCTCGGGATTTCTGACGACGAACAAATTGATATGGTGGGCTCACTGCATGAAAGCGGACTTTCTGCCGGTGAGGGTGATATCTCGTTACGCGTTTATAATAAGGTACTTGAACTGAAAAAGGATGGTGCCAAGCAATCGGTTTTTGCTTCTGTCTGGGGAAAAAAGGAATATGACAATCAACCGGTCACCCGTGTTGAATTTCAGCTCCGCCGCCCTGTGCTCAGACAACTGAAGGTTAACACCCTTGAGGAGCTGTTTGACAATCTGGGCGGGATTTGGGCCTATTGTGTAGGTGATTGGGCCTTGTTCTGTACAGAAGCCCCGGACAGAGAGAACCGCCACCAGGACAGAGCCGTTATTCATCCGTGGTGGATCGTCATGCAGTCAATCGACTGGAGCACCTTTTCGTTTGTGTCCCGTGAACGTATTCTTCCGCAAAAGGATAAGTACCAAATGGCTGACCAAATGGTGGGCTGTGCTCTCAACCTTGCTGCTATTGGACGCTGCCCCTTAGATGTGGACAGTATTGTTGTTTTTTTACAGAAGGAAATTGCTGATTGGTGTGAGAGAAAATCAATAGAACTCGATGAAAAAACCGGTGAACCCGTGCTTCTCGAAAAGATGAAGAAGAAGATTAACGAGTGTTGGCCGCACGGTATTGAAAATGAAGAGTTCCACGGACCGTATACGGAAACAGAATAGTTTCTATAATCATAGCTTAAGGAGTTTCAAATGTTCAGATTAATTACTGGCTTTCCGGGATCAGGGAAAACAAACCGTCTTCTTGGACTTTCTCAATCAATTTCAAAGCCTATTTTTCATAATATGCCAGAATTGTGTTCAGATCATGGCGTTATTACCCTTGTTGATGATCTATATTTTAGGATGAGTATCCATGATTCAACCACTCAATTTTATAATTCAGCTCTTTTTCTTGATGAAGCACATCTTCTTTTGAAAGAATTTCCTCGTGAAGTTGATATTACTGGCTTTATCGAGAATCATTGTGCATATGGTATTGATATTTATGTCACCGTTCAGAATATCAGGCAAATTCCTGCTTGTTTTCTTCCGAGCGTCTATCGTCATGAGTCCTGCTTCCGAAATCGTTTATTTAACCGTTTCGGATTCCTTACGTATTCCTCGGCTTTGGTTCATCGGACGTCCTCCGGCCTCCGCCGCACGAATCAAAGGCCTTTTTGTTTCAGAAGGGTTTACAGATGATTCGTATACGGAAAGTGCCGGAGAAGTTCTGTTTCAACTGCGGTCCTCGTTGGAGTGCGGTTGTTCATTATCACGGTATTGGTATCGGAATTCGTGATGAATACGACCGTTATAGAATTATGCTTGTTTTCTGGCATGTCATGATATGGCGTTAATGATTGCATTTCCCCGGTCGCACCTGAACTCCGGAAGAGCAAAATGATTGCATTTCCCGCCCTGGGTTTAGCCTTCAGGGCGGAAAAACGATTGCATTATTCCGCTGCGGATCGTTTCCGGACGAACCAAAATGATTGCAAACGAGGTGACACAATGGCCCTTACCCTGAGACTTTCCGAGATGGAAAGCAAAATGCTGAAACGGATCTTGCCAGAATTTCAAACCTTCAGCGGCAAATTGAAGCATATGATTACGTCATGGGAGTTTCATCAGAATGAAATTAATATGCTACGTATGGAAATTCATGATCTTAAGCAACAGAATGAAGATTATGTCGCTCAACTGCGACAAATACGAAACGCATTGAATGTGTTGAAGACGATTTCAGGCAAAGGATTCTGACATGAGCCCTCATCTTGAAGAACACCTCGGGCGGTGTATGTCAGCTCGACAGGTTGCCGAGTACTTGGATTGTGATATTTCCACCGTTTACCGAAATTACGCACAACTCGGCGGAATTAAATTCGGAAATACATACAGATTTTTTGAACAAAGGTTGATTAATGCCGTATTACAGCAAGCAGCGGAAAAAGTGGATAGCACAGGTTATTTACCAGAAGAAAAAGTACCGAAGTTACCACGGAAGCAAATCAGCGGCCAAAGAATGGGAAGTCGGAAAAAAGTCAGACCTGCAAAATCAGGACACCACCGCCCCTTTGATCCGCACGCCCTCCTTGCTTGAGTTTGCAACCGAGTACCTTACTTTCTCGAAAACAAAGCACGGGCGGAAAACCTACGAGGAAAAACTGTGTACCTTTCGTTCTTTTTTTAAATCCGTTGATTCTTCTCTTGAAGTAACTGCACTTCACAAGCGTGATGTGCTCAACCATTTGGCAAAGGAGGCTGAAAAACGTTCAGGGTATGCCGCGAATAAAGAAAGAAAGAATTTGGTGGCCGCTTGGAATTGGGCCGTGCAGTACATCCCGAGTTTTCCGGTAGACAGTCCGATGCTTGTTGATCGTTTTCCGGAAAAACGTTCTCCTCGCTATATTCCTTCAGAGGAAGATTTTTGGAAGGTGTATGACCAGGCTGAATCAGAGCAAGACAGGATTATGATTCTGTGCTTTTTGCATCTTGCAGCCCGGCGTAATGAAATATTTGTGCTCCGTACTGAAGACGTAAATCTTGATTCAAAGAAGGTGAGGCTTTATACCAGAAAAAGAAAGGATGGCTCACTTTGTTATGATTGGGTTCCAATGAGTTCCAAGCTGTACAAAGAGCTTTCGGTTCATATTCTCACTATAACCGGCGAGTGGTTCTTTCCTGATCCCCGCTCCGGTCTGCCGTATGTGTATCGACAGAAATGGCTTCCGAGGTTGTGCAGAATGGCCGGGGTAAAGAAATTCACCCTTCATGCAATCCGTCACCTTTCAGCTTCAATTTTGATCAAAAATAGGATTCCTTCGAATCATGTACAATCGATTCTTAGGCACCATAAATTATCAACGACTGAGCGTTACATTCATCTTATTGAGAATGTACGCTCGGCAGTGGAGGTATTTTAATGATATCTGATTTGTCAAAAGTTGTTTCTTGCGGCATGGGAACCAATAGTATTGCTTTGATTATTGGTCTTTATGAGCGAGGTATCCGGCCACATTATATCGTTTTTGTTGATACAGGATGCGAAAAACCTTGGACATATGAGTATATAGATATTTTTGACAATTGGCTTGGTTCTGTCGGCTTTCCTCTTGTTACTCGTATATCAGGTGCTTGTACACCACGAACTATTTCTGATGGTTCTCTTGAAAATGAATTGCTACGCTTACGTACTTTACCGTCAAAGGTTTTTGGCCTTGGTGCGTGTTCCGCAAAGTGGAAAATTAGGCCTTTTGAAAAATGGGCTAAACAAGCATGCCTTACGGATCCGGCTTTAAAATATATTGGATTTGATGCTGATGAACCTGAAAGGATGGATAAGGCACAAAAAGAAAAAGGATGGGTTAAAAAATATCCTTTGATTGAATGGTGGTGGGGTCGTTCTGAATGCATTTCAGCAATACAACGTGTCGGTCTTCCTCTTCCAGGAAAATCCGCTTGTTTTTTCTGTCCCAGCTCTAAAAAGCATGAAATTTTTTCATTGCCCCCTGATTTGCTTCATCGTGCTCTACGTTTGGAGGAGTTTGCAATTAATCGCGGTCATTTGAAAGAAGTGAAAGGTCTTGGTCGTGATTGGTCATGGAGCAATCTTGTTCGCCAAGGATCATTGTTTAATTTTTCGGATCCGCCCTCTGTGCATTGTAACTGTTATGATGGTTGAATTTATAAAAAAGCACACCAAGGAACCCACCAAACAAAAAAAGGGACTTACCATTTTCATGGTAAGTCCCTCGAATTACTGGCGGGGCCGACGAGACTCGAACTC
>JQIA01000490.1_pt1 | contig 20005 bp, 17 predicted proteins | sample 811431 | NCBI WGS metagenome assembly JQIA01 (sample SAMN02998118, study PRJNA258478) | marine sediment metagenome | biome: marine; feature: seafloor; material: sediment; isolation source: oil-polluted sediment collected from 3 locations (0.5 km, 0.7 km and 0.9 km)... | place: USA: Gulf of Mexico ...
CAGACTGGAGACTCTATAGCGTGCGCTATCCACTTGAGTGGCGATCTCTGTTGGAGAAACATAGTAAAAAACACAAAGTGGATCTTTCGTGGGCATTGGCTATTATTCGCGCAGAAAGTGCCTTTGCAGCGGATGCACGATCCCATGTTGGAGCATTAGGCTTAATGCAGATCATGCCGCATATAGGTAAGCAACTGGCAAGAAAGAATGGGCTTCAGATCAACGTGAGTCGAGATTTACTAAAACCCATGCGAAACATTGCTTTTGGGGTCGAACATTTGAAAGACTATCAGAAGAAATTCTCAGGTAATATTATTGAGGCGAGTGCTGCTTACAATGCCGGACCAACAGCTGTAGAGCGGTGGAATGGTCGGGATATCAATAATGTTCCCGTTGATGTGTGGATAGAAACACTAAGTTATGGTGATACTCGCAAGTATGTACAGCAGGTGCTGGCATTTGCTGTTATCTATGATTGGCGCTTAAATGGCTGGATGCGCAGAATATCTGATATTATTGATAATAAGAAATCAATGGTGGTACCTTTTTGCCCGTAAGGTTCTGAATTAAACAATGAAAATCTATTTGGTTGGTGGTGCAGTAAGAGATACATTACTTGATCGTCCGGTTATTGAAAAAGACTGGGTTGTGACCGGCGCGACTGTGGCTGAAATGAAAAGCCTGGGTTATCAGCAGGTAGGCAAAGACTTTCCGGTATTTTTGCATCCAAAAACCAAAGAAGAATACGCTCTTGCCAGGCAGGAACGTAAAACAGGTCCGGGGTATACAGGTTTTGAGTTTGAAGTCGATTCAACAGTAACTCTAGAAGAAGATCTGTTACGACGAGATTTAACCGTCAATGCTATTGCTCAGGATGCTGAAGGCAAACTTATTGATCCCTATAATGGCGTGAAAGATATTGAATGCCGGCAATTGCGCCATGTCAGTGATGCTTTTGCAGAAGACCCGGTTCGTATCCTAAGAATCGCACGTTTTGCGGCACGCTATGCGTATCTGGGCTTTACTATTGCTGCAGAGACAATGGAGCTAATGCGACAAATGGTCAAAGATGGTGAGGTTGCATCTTTGGTGCCCGAGCGTATCTGGAAAGAAACCAGCCGCGCGTTGTTAGAAACTCAGCCATCTGTGTATATTCGTGTGCTAAGGCAGTGCGGAGCACTTGAAGTTATTTTTCCGGAAGTAGATGCTTTATATGGTGTGCCGCAAACCCAGAGCTACCATCCAGAAGTGGATACCGGAAAGCATCTTGAACTGGCATTAGACCGGGGCAAAGAGCTTTCAGCAGATTTAACGACCATGTACGCCATTCTTCTGCATGATCTGGGCAAAGCACTCACTCCGGAACATATATTGCCGGGGCATCGTGGCCATGAAGAAGCCGGAGTGCCACTGGTTAAGCATATAAACAAACGCTTAAAAATTCCAGCGAAAGAAGCACAGCTTGCTATTCTTATGTGTCGCTGGCATCTACATTGCCATCGTGCATTAGATCTACGCCCTAAGACGATTGCAAAATTATTTAATGCACTTGATGTATGGCGCAAACCAGAGCAATTGCAATCTTTTGTGCTTGCCTGTCAGGCGGATGCGCAAGGTCGTGCAGGATTAAAAGAAAAGCCTTATCCTCAGGCAGAATATTTACTCTATTGTGCCAATGCTGCGCGAAAAGTTGTGGTGTCAGACCTGGTTGCTCAAGGATATGAAGGTAAAGATCTAGGTGAGGAAATTCATCGTAGTCGCGTGAGAAAAATTGCGGAAGCAAGGAAACCTATTCAGGTGCTTAATATTTGATTTGATGCGTTGTAATGTGAAGTTGTTTCATTGATACGGTTTTTAATATTGAGATAGGCTGTGCTTTTTTCACGTTTCCCAAGTGTAATAACGTAAACAATACACCGTGAATCTTTGACCTGGTAAATTAATCGGTAGCCAAGACCTCTTAACTTAATCTTATACATATCAGAATAACCAGAGGGTTTAGCACTGGTTGTTTTTGGTGATTGTAGTCTTTCAGAAAGCTTCTTTTTAAACTGACTTTTAATAGTGCTATCTAGTTTTCTCCATTCTTTTAAGGCCTTATGGTGAAATTCTAACTCATAAGTCATCAAGTGAAACCCGGATTGGCTTGCTATCATCATTTAACCGCTCTTAAATAATGTCATGTAGTAGTGCGTCGTCTGATTTTTCTAGCATTTCGGCATACATAGCGGGAGATAAGCAGTACATAATAGGCTTGTTATGATTTAGCATAACGACAGGTGCAGTTTTTACTTCATTTGCAAGGGCCATAGGGTTTTTTTTAACATCAGATACCTTCATAGCGAGATTTGCTAATATTTCGATGGTTTGACTCATAGGTGGAAATTTCGAGAAAATAGGTATTAACTTTAGCACTAAATAAGGTGCGATACAGCGGACTTTAAATGGTGCGCCTTTTCTTTTGATGTGAATGCGGGAAATAAGATTGCGTTTATTTGCTATAAACCTTACCGCCAATCATTTTAAAAGCCGGTGTGCCTCGTACTAACGTGTCTCTTGCAAATATCCTGTCACAGTGTGGGCAGGTGCATGGTGTGAGAGTGTAGTCATGAACAATCCTTTCTTTAAAACATTTTACCAGTGAGCCTTTGCCGCCTTTTCTGTACTTAAACAGCAGGGTTTTGCATTGTGAGCAAAATACCTCAACTGTTCTTGTAGGCCCTTTTTTATTAGGTTTTGCCATTGTCATTAAAAGGTGAAAGAATTAATCATTATACATAGGTGAGTAAATGGATAAAATAGGCTGGCATATGTAGAATTTCTTAACGATGCTAAAAAGAGTGGTTCAAAATGGTGCGAGGGCCTCTATTGATGAGGTCTGGTTATATCCAGTCATATAGTTGACTAAAACCTATGGGGAAAACAGAAGAAATGGCTTCAAAGCTTAAATATCTATCTAGTTATTCTGATGATTTACAAGGTCAGGTTCTTGATATGATCGATAAGAAAACTCTGCGGGAATACCTGCTCTCAAAGTACCCTGATAAACATGCAGTGGCTAATGATAAAAGCTTGCATCGCTATGTGGTCTCACTCAAAAATCACTACCTTAAAAAGTCGTCTCCTTTAAGTAAGGTAGTTTATGACAATAAAATCCATGTGATTCATCATGCGCTGGGGCTGCATACCTTTATTTCACGTAATCATGGCGGAAAACTAAAGAGTAAAAATGAAATACGCATTAGCCATGTATTTAAAAATACTCCTGAAGAATTTCTGAATATGATCGTGGTACACGAATTAGCACATTTAAAAGAAAAGGAACACAACAAAGCATTTTATAAATTTTGTCAGCATATGTTAACGGACTATTTTCAGCTGGAGTTTGATATGCGTGTTTATTTAACTCAGCTGGATTTGTTCGGGGAAATATACTGATATAACAAGGCGTCTTTATCATTCTTGTGGAGACTCTTAGCTGAAAGTCTATGGTGATGACTACTAGTTGTAGAAGCTGCTACATCTAAGGGTATGTCAAAACATGATCTGATGTTTTTTGGCATGTCCAGTTGTTAAACAAACACCGTTCTTCCTGTATAGATATCTCAGAAGAAGTGAGTAAGCGTAAGAAATACATGTGTTGCTTGAGATCAATGGTTTCTATTTGTGCGAGCCATACCGGCCCAATTTCATCTACTTCTAATTGGGATGCCCACAGGTGCAATAATAGCCATTGCTGATCTTTTTTGATTATCCACTGCCCGACAGGAAGTTGGTCTTTAAGGGTGGATTTAATGATAGGGAGTTTGAGCGGTTCCGCTTCGGGACTGAGCGTTAGTAGAAGGCTTTCCCAGCTAACAGCAGTTGCAGTTGACCATCCTTCTATTGCTAATGATTCTTCAATGTCCGCAAGTGGAGCTGAAATTTGCAGGTTTATCGTTCTGTCATAGCCAGTGGTGGATGGCAGGAGTGCGGAATTAGGACTGTTCCGCCACTGCTGTAATGAACTGTTGTGCATCACCTTTAACGGCTGAAGTTTGGCGAGTTGAGCCTGGGTGTCTACAGAAACGGCCTGGTATGCAAAACCTGCGGCTATCGTTCCACTAATGATAAGGCTCAATAAGGGAATGTTAAGGCTTGGGTGTGGGTGCCTTCTGTAAGCAATGCTGATTACGCCAAGCCATATACCGCCAAAGGTCCAGGCCGAAATGACATCACTGGGCCAATGCTGGCCAAGGTAGAGGCGTGCTCCAGCACTGGAGATAATGATGGTGAAAAATAAGGAATAGGCCCATTTTCTGTGCTGCTGGGCTAATTCACCAGCGAGCATTGCGCCAATAAAACCATAACAGACAGTGCCAAGCATGATTTCAAGACTGGGATAACTGCCTGAGTTAATCAGAGCAAGATTGGTTGCAGGGATTGAAATTGTGAGCTTTAGCAGTAATGAAAAAACAAATGCGATAGAACAGGCGCCTAATAAATTTAATGCGGTAATATGACGATTACGTAAAGTCAAAAAAACCAGTAAAACACCAAGTAGTGGTAGTAAAACAGCCAGGTTCATGAATTGAGCAAGCCAGTATAAAACCAGATCTGCGTACGGATGTCTTATGCCTTGAATACTTTGGTATAACTGTTGGTCAATAGCAAAAGGGAGCTGACCAAAAACGGCGGGAACTAGGATGGATATAAAACCCCATGTTGCTCCGATCAAAAGTAGAGCCATGGCAAAAAGGCTACGTTTTTGCGGTAATTTAGGGTCGATAATCGGTGCAATAACAGGGCCAATATGTGGATGTCTGTGGCACCAGTCCAGCATATGGTCAAGCAACATGCTAACCCTTGGTGTCAGTATGGAATAACTACGTCTAAACAACCAGGTAAGTAACCATACCGTGCCACCAAATAGGGCCATAACGGTTACAAGTCTCCAGGCAACGGTGGCGGCAAGGTCGAGTGAGGCACCCAAAACCACTCCAGGAAGTATGTAGGCTGGGGACCATAAGATTCCGGCAATAATATTTATGGGAACATAAAATTTGATGGGCATATTCATCATGCCGGCAATAAGCGGGACAACCGGTCTAATCGGTCCGACAAAGCGCCCGACGAATATACTTTTACCACCATGCTCACGAAAGTACTTCTGCCCTTTGTGTATGAGTTGTTCAAAGCGGGAGAATGGCCAGATTGTAAATAATCTTTCCTGGTAATGTCTGCCCAGCCAGAAGCTTAATCCGTCACCAATGATAGCGCCCATGCTGGACCAGAACCATGCCTCTGTTAAAGAGATCGCGCCTAAGCCTACCAATGCACCAATACCAAATAAAATCAAAGCGCCAGGCACAACAATACCTACAATCGCAAGGGATTCTAGAAAAGCTGTGAGAGCAATAACAATACCAGCCCAGCCTGGGTTTTGTTGAACCCAGACCATGATGGCATCGAGCCACTGGGACATGATGACGCCTTTTATGTAATATGAGCGTATTATGCCAGCACAAGAACAGAAACACAGTAATTTAGATCAATTAATAAGATTTACAGGAAAATAAAAAACCGTCATTTTGCTGGCTAAACTCAGGCGGTGGAGGTAGGATGCAAAAAATGAATAATGAAGATATAAAAGAGACAAAAAGAATACAATTGCTGGGTATTGTGAGCTTGTTACTGCTTTCGCTATTGGTTGGCATGATATGGTTTTACATGCCACAGTATCAGGTGGTGTTTAGTATGCTTCCTGAACGCTTGTCTGTAGGGACTCAGATGGTTATTAAAACATATAAGTTTTGGGTCATTTTACCTATCATGACGCTTTTTGTTTTTATAAAAACCTTTGGCGAAGAGGAATCTGCCAAATTATCACGTATGTTTTCTTTGTTGTTATTGCTGGGAATGGGGCTTCTCGTTTTATTTTATATGGCGGTAGTGAGTCCCATTGAAGCCCAGGCAGTAGACGGGGAAATTATTATACCTCTTACTTTAGGAACGAAATAATGGATTTTGATGAGATAGCACAAGCACATTTTCCGGACAATTTGAGTATTACGGAAGCTGAAGCACATGGCATTGTTACCGGTATGTTAGCTATGGGCCAGGTATTAACAGGTAATGACTGGGTAACCCCCGCATTTGGTGATGAGCTCAGTGCAGAGCTTTTCCGGGAAGGCGCAGTCGATGTTCTGGAATTGATGTCGAAAGAAATAAGAAAAAGCCTAGTAGATTTAGGGGTTGTTGCGATTGTACCTATACCAGGTGATGATCACGCTTTATCTGTGAGGGCAACTGCCGTAGAAAGCTGGATTAATGGCATACTGTCTGGTCTGGGCCTTGCTGGTTTTGATAAAACACAGCTACAGGATGAAGAAATAAGAGAAGTTATTTCCGATCTTGAAAAGCTTTCCCGAGAGCTGGGCAAACTATCTGAATGGCAAGGTGCCACAGAAGAAGATGAAAACGATTTGTTTGAAATCATTGAATATGCACGGCTTGTGCCAGGTATGATTTTCCAGCAAATGGGAGATCAATCGGCATGATTTTACCGGATGAGTATCTGAGTCGGCGTCGGCAGCTTATGCGCATTGCAGGCCCCGGTGCTGTGGTACTTATCCGTGCAGCTGAAATTTGTTACCGAAGTGCGGATAGTGAATATCCATATCGCCAGGATAGTGACTTTCATTATTTAACCGGTTTTCCCGAGCCGGAATCGTTATTGGTTCTGGTTCCGGGCAGGGAGCAGGGAGAGCATATTCTTTTTTGCCGTGAAAAAGCACCTGAGCAGGAGCTATGGCATGGAGAGCGTGTGGGTATGGATGGAGCGTGTCAAAATTATGGAATGGATGATGCGTTTCCTATTGATGATATCGACGATATTCTTCCCGGCTTGCTAGAAGGCCGCGAAAGAGTTTTTTATAGTCTGGGCAAAGATCGTGACTTTGACCAAAGCCTCGTTGAATGGATTCGGCATTTACGTCAGCAAACATCCCGCTCTGGCGGGCAGGTACCGGAAGAGTTTATTTCTTTGGACCATGTAGTGCATGAAATGCGGCTGATCAAAACGCGCAGTGAGGTCCGCAATCTGCGCAAAGCAGCCAAATTAGCGATAGAAGGACATAATGCTTTGATGGCAGCCTGTAAACCAGGTATTTCTGAACACATGTTGCGCGCACACTTCTTACAACCGCTGCTGGAAAACCATGTCGAGCCATCCTATCCGCCAATCGTTGCTTCAGGCGTCAATGCCTGTACTTTGCATTACACAAGTTGTCGTAAAACGGTTGCGGATGGTGATCTTGTCTTAGTGGATGCAGGCGCAGAATTTGATTGTTATGCATCGGACATTACACGAACATTCCCGGCCAACGGTAAATTTACCGCAGCTCAGCGTGACTTGTATGAGGTGGTTTTAGCCGCACATGAAGCCGCAATAGAAAAAGTAGCTATTGGCGTATCCTGGGATGATCCACACCAGGCAGCTGCCAGAGTGATATGTGATGGGCTTCAACAGCTGGGCATTGTCAAAAATGGTTCCAATAACTGTTTGGAGAACGGTGATTATAAACAGTTTTTTATGCATCGGGTCGGGCATTGGCTAGGTATGGATGTTCATGATGTAGGTGACTATCGTATTGAAGGCCAATGGCGGGTTCTGGAAGCAGGAATGGTTATGACGATTGAACCAGGTATTTATATACCGAATGATGCTCAAAATGTGCCCTCACATTTTAGAGGTATGGGCATCAGAATTGAAGATGATGTAGCCTTGAGAAAAAATGGTGTCGAAATACTCTCGGATGACCTGCCCAGAGACATTGAAAGCCTTGAAGCTATGGTAGGTATGTGATTGTGCGTAAATATGATTTAGTTATTGTTGGTGGTGGATTAGTTGGTAGTGCCTTAGCATTAGCTTTAAGAGGTAGTGGGTTGAAAGTGGCTTTGGTTGAAGCTGTTTCACGTTCGGCGGATTCGCACCCCAGTTATGATGACCGTACTTTGGCATTGGCATTGGCATCGGTACGCCTGATAAAAAAGCTAGGTCTTTGGGACGCTCTATCTTCAAAGGTTACTGCCATTCAGCGCATCGTTGTGAGCGCATCTAAACAATTAGTTCGAACCCGGCTGGAATCTAAAGAACAGCACCTTCCAGAGTTTGGCCATGTTGTTTATGCTAAAGATCTGGGGCTTGCCATGCAATCTGCATTAGAGCATGAAGAAGATATTAAAAGCTTCTGCCCATCAGAGGTTACCGGCTTTGAATATAAAGCAGAAAGTGCTCATGTTTTTTTGACCCATGGTAATGGCGAGCAAGAAACCATTAGCTGCAAGCTGATCGTTGGAGCTGATGGCGCAGACTCATTTATTCGTCAGCAGCTAGGCCTTAAAGCTCAACAGTTTGATTATCAGCGCAGTGCCATAATAACCAATGTAACTCCAGAGAAGCCACATCAGAACACTGCGTATGAGCACTTAACGGAAACGGGTCCTATGGCTTTATTACCCATCACACAAAATAGATGCGGGCTTGTCTGGGTGACAAAAACAGAGCACCAGCAAACATTGCTGGATATGTCGGATGAGCAATTTATTCAGAAAGCGCAAAAACGGCTTTCTTATCCTTTAGGAAGAATTACCCGTTGTGGTAAACGTTTTGCTTATCCCTTACGCCTCTCCTATGCGCGTGAGCAGATTGCAGAACGTGCTTTGCTTATGGGTAATGCTGCACATGCAATTGCACCTGTTTCAGCACAAGGTTTCAACCTGGGCTTACGTGATGCCATGCAGTTGGCGCAATTGCTTTTAGATGAAGCACCAGGCTCAGATATAGGCGATATGGCTATATTGCAGAAGTATCAAGATTTGAGAAGGGAAGATCAATCGAACATTGTACAATGGACAGATACCTTAATGCGGGCATTTTCAAACCCTTCCAGCATGGTTAAATATGCGCGGGCAGGTGTTATGCTTGGCATTAATTTATCGGGCACAGCACGCAAAAAAGTTACCCATCTAGCTATGGGTCTTTAACTTTAAGCTAGTGGTAGAGGGATGTGTACGCTAGCGCAAAACACTCTCATGAGATCGTATTCTTCGGCTGTTATGGTTCCATCGTGGCTTACAGAGGCAATCATGCCTTTTAATAATTTTTCTTTATTCACAATGCTAAGGCAGTCTAACTGAGGTAGCGTCCGCTTTAATATATGAACCCAATTTTTAGGTGCGGCAAATTTGTTTAATTTCCAGCCTGACTCTTTAGCCGCTTTTTCATATGCGAACATACGTTCGGAGTTTTCGTTGTGTCCTGCATATGCAAGCACGGAAAAAAGAATACTTATCTCATCCATGCGTGAAGTGCTTTGACATTCATGGGGCTTTTTATCCGGTGCTAAATTATCATTAAGGTAGACACTTAACATATGAGAAAGTGAAAACTCAGAAATTGTTATTTGTCCATCAGCTCTCACCAGAAGATCAATTGTTTTTAGTAGTTTTTCACGGCTTGATGGTGATTGTGTGTTAAGAACGGGGACGGCTCTATCTAATGCTGCATGACGTTGTTTAACAGAAAATGATGATGTGGTATGAACCTGTGCTTGTGTCAGGCTTTTAATATCGACTCCCCAGTCAAGCTCTATAATGTCTAATTGTGCGTTACGTAATATCTGTGTTTTATTGAGTAGCAGTGAAAATACCATAGCCCGGGTTTGCTCAGGTGAGTCAAGAGCTCCATCGAGTTGGTGAGCTATACCTTCTCTTAACTCTTCAGCGGCCTCCAAGCTTTCATCTGTGATTGTTCCGGCAAACCCCATAATATCAGCACTTTTTATTCCAGCTTCTTCATAGCTTCTTTGTTTTTGACCTTTTTTGATATTCTCTCGAATGTTGAAATGAGGGTCTAGTGCTTTTATCCGTTCTTCCAGTGGTGGATGTGTGGAAAACATTTTTGATGGAGAGAATAAGCCTTCAGCAAATAGCATATGGCTTATTTCTTCGGCATCATGTTGTTTCAGTGTTGAACGTTCACTGAATCCGCCAATTTTCTTTAATGCGGAAGCGAGGCTTTCCGGATGGCGGGTGAATTGAACCGATGATGCATCGGCAAGAAATTCACGTTGACGCGAAACAGCGGCTTTAATCCAACGGGCAAAGAATAAACCCACCCACCCAACTATCATGGCGGTAATTGCAATAATAAGAACAGCACCAGCTGAATTGTTACGACGCGACCCTCCGCTATAACGGCCATAATATAAGACTTTTCTGCCCATAGTTGCCAGCATAGTAATGCCGGCAAGCAGCCCAATGAGGCGAATATTTAAACGCATGTCGCCATTTAAAATATGACTGAATTCGTGTCCGATAACACCTTGTAATTCACTACGGTTTAGTTGGTTTAAGCAGCCTCGTGTAACCGCAACTGCTGCATCAGCGGGTTTATGACCTGCGGCAAAAGCATTTATGCCGCTTTCATTTTCGATGACATAGACTTGTGGTACCGGCAGCCCTGAAGCGAGTGCCATTTCTTCGACCACATTATATAAACGTCTGAGTTTGGGGTCACTGGAACCGGATGTGACGCGTTCGCCACCCATCTGGCGGGCAATATGGCCACCACCTTTACCCAGCGAAAGCATGCGTATAGCACTGCCGGCAAGAATAACGAGTAATGTTATGCCGCTTATAGTCATGCTAATAGCTGAAACTGATAGGCCGCTATCGATATCGCTAGCGCCAGCAAGAAAGCCCAGGCTTGCAAGTGCGGCAATATTCATAGCTGCAACCACAGCTGTTACTGCAAGAATAAACAAGAAAACCAGAAAACGAGTGTTCTTTCTGGCTTTTTCCTGTTGTGCAAAAAAGTTCATGCTTCAGTTGCGAAAAAAATATTAATCAAAGCTTACTTTAGGAACTTCTTTTTTAATCGGGTCTTCCAGTTCAAGAAATTTTGCTTCTATAAAGTTAAACATTCCAGCGATGACGGATCCTGGGAACACCTCACGTGCTGTATTGTATTCCATGACGGAATCATTGTAGGACTGTCTGGCAAAAGATACTTTGTTTTCAGTTGTTGTAAGCTCTTCCGTAAGTTGCATCATGTTCTGATTGGCTTTTAAGTCGGGGTAGGCTTCTGATAAGGCAAACAAACGACCAAGAGCATTGCCCAAGCTTCCTTCGGCAGCCGCTAATTGCTGAATTGCTGCGGCATCACCGGGGTCAGCGGCGGCTTGTTTTAATCCAGATACAGCTGTATTGCGAGCATTAATGACAGCTTCCAGTGTTTCGCGTTCATGTTTCATGTAGCCTTTAACGGTCTCGACCAGATTGGGAATGAGGTCATAACGTCTGGTAAGCTGTACATCAATTTGACTAAATGCATTTTCAAAGCGGTTTTTAAGTTTAACTAATCCGTTATACAGGCCAATGACATACATGGCCATTGCCGCGATAATGCCTAAAGTTATCAGTGTTCCCATATTAAAATCCTCTTAAATTTACCGTTTTATTGATTTGTGTGAAGCGACTGTGCGCATGGTTACTCAGTGAGTGCATTGAGTAAAAATTGCTCTCTATCCAGTTGTTTACTCACTAATGTCAGGTTTTCTGTGTAGGGTGCAATACCATTTCTTCGCATGACGCGTGCGCCATTCCGACTTTGGATAAAGCGTAAAAACTTCTTAACAAGTCGGCGGTTTTTACCATTTTCTTTCATGACAACATAGAGCGGTTGATATAGCAGATAATCTCCGCTGACAATTGTACCGGCTCTTGGGTCAACACCTTCTAGGGCTAAAATACTGACTTTTAGGCGACGGGCTCCACTATAGGTTGTGATGGCCATGCCATATATATCAGAACTGATGCGGTTTTCGATATCGTGTCTTGAGGGTAATGTTTTAAAAGCTTTTATTTTTGCTTTAGCAGAACCTAGTAATAATTCACGAATATTATGAGAAACACTGTCGGTTGAATTTTCATGAGAATACAGGTGAATAGGTGCATTTTCGAACCCAAGGCTGGACCAGTTATTGATGGAGCCATTTAATACGTCACGTAACTGAGTCACGCTGAGATTTTTTACCGGGTTGTCGGGATGCGTGATGACAACGAGTGCATCCCAAGCTACAGGGTAAAACTTAACTCTGTGCTCATCGATCACCGTAGGTAATGCACTTCGCCCGCTACCTGCAATATCAACCGTGCCTTCGGAGGCGCTACGTATTGAATTGGAGGTTTGGTCGGTGGTGAGCTCAATGGTGACATGTTCCTTCGCGGCATATATATCGGCGATATCACGCATAAATGCACGTGTCGATACAAGGTCGCCAGACCAAGTGAGAGTTGTTTGAGTATAGCCAGGTGAAGAATAAACACACAAGGCAATAATAAGTATGAGCGGATTATACTTAATTTTCATAATTGTTAGACCCAATCTACTGCAATTTATCCATGTAAAAATAATGGTTTCACGCCTGCCTTGGCCGGATAAGCTGCGACTATAACCACATAATGCGTCGAGCATGCTCTTTCTGAGTCTTGTGCCCATGACTGACATTTCCCCATGTGGTGAAATGGGACACATTGTACATCTAGAAGCGGACAGAGTAAAAAGATTTACTTCAGCTTGAAAAGCCTGCTGTATTTAGGTGGCTAGTCTTTCTTTTTATACTAAAAAAGTATACAAATTCATGCTTGTGGGGTTTTAAAAAAACATTAACAGAAAATACTTTTTTTAGTGAAATTTCAGTACTTAATATTTGACATTTATGCGGCTGTGAAGTAAATTGTTTGTCGTTCGAAACACAACATCTTGTGTTTTTGAGTCACTACAAACACAACTTCTTGTGTTTTGTGGTTTTTAGTAAGGGAAACAGTAACATGCGCAAAAACATGCATGTGAATAGTGAAACAACCAGGGATGTATTAGGTAGTACTGATATTATTTTTAATAAAACAAAAATAAAAATCGAATAAAAAATACTAATCCAGCAAAAGGCCCGAATAAACACATAGAGTGTTATATGAAGGTCGAATCGAAATATTAGAGCGTAATAGCTCAAAACATGCCTAAAACTTCGGCAGAAACCTCTAGGCTTTAGAGTACAAATCAATTTTTATGAGTCAGGTCTTGTGTTGTATTAGCAAGTTTCAGACTATTTATGGACGGGGAATAAATGAGCATAGTGTCGTTAAAACAAACAATAAAATCAGTGACTGATATTGACTTTCAGGATGCTTCACTTGATATATGGGAAAGTAAATATCGTTTAACAACGCGTGAAGGGGATGCTGTTGATCAAACGATTGATGATACTTATGAGCGCGTAGCAAAAGCACTTTCAGACGTTGAAGAAGGTGAAGAAAAGCAAAAATTGTGGCGTGAGCAATTTATCTGGGCATTACGTCACGGAGCTATTCCTGCAGGGCGTATTACTTCAAATGCCGGTGCGTTAGCACACAAACCTGCGACATCAACGATAAATTGTACTGTGTCGGGTACGATTGTTGATTCTATGGATGGGATTCTTGATAAGGTGCATGAAGCAGGTCTGACTCTCAAAGCCGGCTGTGGTATCGGTTATGAGTTTTCAACTTTACGTCCTCGTGGAGCATATGTATCTGGCGCTGGAGCAAGAACCTCGGGCCCACTGTCATTTATGGATATTTATGACAAAATGTGTTTTACCGTTTCGTCTGCAGGCGGCCGTCGCGGTGCGCAAATGGCGACATTTGATATTTCACACCCGGATGTGCTTGACTTTATCAAAGCAAAACGCGAAGACGGGCGGTTACGTCAGTTCAATTTATCATTATTGATTACAGATGAGTTTATTCAAGCTGTTAAAGATGGTAGCGATTGGCCTTTAGTCTTTCCGGTAAGTGAAGACGAGTCGGACGACCTGGATTTTTATGATACAGAACAGGTTATATGGAGAGACTGGCCCGGTAGTGATAAATATATTACTAATGAAGCAGGCGAGGTCGCATGTAGAGTTTATCGTAAGATTAAAGCGAGAAGACTGTGGGATCAGATCATGACATCTACATATGATTTTGCTGAACCTGGTTTTATTCTGATTGATAAAGTTAATGAGATGAATAATAACTGGTTTTGTGAGCATGTGCGCGCAACGAACCCTTGTGGTGAGCAACCATTACCACCTTATGGTTCATGTCTTCTTGGTTCAATAAACTTAACACGCTTTGTTATGGATGCCTTCACATCTGAAGCGGAGTTTGATTGGGAAAATTTCCGCAAAACAGTGAAGATTTTTACCCGAATGTTAGACAATGTGGTCGAAATTAATGGTTTGCCTCTGGATAGACAGCGCGATGAGATTGTTAGTAAGCGCCGTCATGGTATGGGCTTTTTAGGTCTAGGTTCAACCCTTACCATGTTGCAGCTTCTTTATGGTGAAGAAAAAGCCGTAGAGTTTACTGAGCAAATAGCACGTGAACTTGCTGTCTCAGGATGGGAAGCGGGTCTTGAACTGGCAAAAGAAAAAGGGCCAGCACCTATAATGAATGAAGAGTTCAGAGTGACGGGTGAGATGTTGCGTAAACGTCCTGAAATGTCAGAAGATGGATACAAACGCGGAGACATGATTCCAGGTAAAATCTTGCATGCTCGTTATAGCCGCTATATGCAAAAAATTGCTTCTGTAGCACCAGAGCTTGTAAAAGAGCTGGAGCAGGTGGGTGCTCGTTTCACACATCATAGCTCGATTGCTCCTACAGGGACTATCTCACTATCTCTGGCCAATAATGCCAGTAATGGTATTGAGCCAAGTTTTGCGCACCATTATGCAAGAAATATTATTAAAGAAGGGCGTAAAACAAAAGAAAAAGTCGATGTGTACTCTTTTGAATTACTAGCCTATAGAGCGTTGGTTAATGATAAGGCCATGCCTTATAGTGAGGAACCTGATTGTCAGTTGCCAGACTATTTTGTCAGCGCGGATGATATTAACCCTAAAGCACATATTGATATTCAGGCGGCAGCACAGAAATGGATTGATTCGTCTATTTCAAAAACAGCCAATGTGCCAACAGACTATGCTTTTGAAGATTTTAAAGATATTTATATGGATGCATATGAACAGGGCCTTAAAGGATGTACAACATTCCGGTTTAACCCTGAGAACTTTCAAGGTGTACTTGTTAAAGAAGATGACCTAGCAAATACCACGTACCGATTCGCATTAGATGATGGTAAGACAATCGAACTCAAGGGTAATGAAGAAGTTGAGTACGATGGTGAAATACATACAGCAGCAAATCTGTTTGACGCCTTAAAAGAAGGCTATTACGGAAAACTCTAAGAGAATAATTATGGCTATAAAAATAAGCAAAAAAATAATCGGCTACGAAGTAGCAAAAAATGAAACAGCAGAAGAACCTGAAAACAAGGTCGAACAGCAGAAGGCTGAAATTATCCAGATGCATGAGAAGGTTGAAAGACCTGAGCATTTGATAGGAGCGACTTATAAAATAAGTACGCCTATGTGTGACCATGCTTTGTATGTAACAATTAATGATATTTTACTTAATCCGGGCACTGAGCATGAATTGCGACGCCCCTTTGAAGTATTTATCAATTCAAAGTCTATGGAGCATTTTCAATGGATCGTTGCTTTGACTCGAATTATGTCTGCAGTTTTCCGCAAGGGTGGTGATGTGACTTTTCTTGTGGAAGAATTAAGCGCTGTATTTGATCCACGTGGTGGTTACTTTAAGCCTGGCGGTGTGTTTATGCCATCTTTAGTTGCTGAGATTGGTGCCGTTGTTGAAAAACACATGAAAATGATCGGCTTAATTAAAACTGAGGATGATCTTAGTCCGGAGCAGCGTGCCATACTTGATGACAAGCGTCAGCAGTATGAGAAGGTTACATCCGGAGATTGCGGCAGCTTTCCAGCGGGTTCAACACTGTGCACAAAATGTAATACCAAAGCCATGATTGTTATGGATGGCTGTGAGACCTGCCTAAGCTGTGGCAATTCGAAGTGTGGATAAAGGATCTTTTCAGCTTGACCCTCAATTAGAAGCAGATTGTTTTGTGATAGGAGCATGGCCTGAAAGCATGCTCCTGTTACTTAATAATAAATTGACCTGCTGGTTTATCATTGTTCCTATAACGGATGTGAGTGAGTGGTATCAATTGCCAGCAGCACAAATGTCGGATGTTCAAGGCCGAATCCGTTCTATTTCAAAATTTCTTAAAGAAGACCTTTTAGCAGATAAGCTTAATATTGCAACGATTGGTAATATTGTGAGCCAACTTCATATCCATGCCATAGGACGACAGGAAGGTGATTACTGTTGGCCAGGTGTTGTGTGGGGCGCTGAGCAGCGAGAGCTTTATTTAGAGGAAGAGGCAAGAGAATTAATGGCTAAGGTAAAGCCCTACCTGGGTAAAGACTTTATATCTTGATCGTAAATAAAATAAGCCGCCAGTAAAACTGACGGCTTATAGCTGTAGAGCTATCGGTTCATTCTATTTTCAATAAGTTCATCAACGACTGCAGGTTCGGCTAGAGTCGATGTATCGCCTAACTCACCGTAGTCATTGGCAGCTATCTTACGAAGAATCCGACGCATGATTTTTCCGGAGCGTGTCTTTGGAAGTCCTGGCGCCCACTGAATATGATCAGGTGTAGCGATAGGTCCAATTTCCTGACGTACCCATGTTCTTAGCTCTTTACGCAGCTCTTCGGTGGGCTCTATGCCGGCAAGCAGTGTTACGTAAGCATAAATTCCCTGACCTTTAATTTCATGCGGACAGCCAACAACAGCGGATTCAGCAACAGCTTTGTGAGAAACCAAAGCACTTTCAACTTCCGCTGTGCCCATACGGTGGCCGGACACATTGATTACATCATCTACCCGTCCAGTGATCCAATAATCACCATCGGCATCGCGTCGCGCGCCATCTCCACAGAAATACATTCCAGGATATGTAGCAAAGTAGGTCTCATAAAAACGTTTATGATCACCATAAACCGTACGCATTTGGCCAGGCCAGGAAGAGAGCATGACCAGGTTGCCTTCCGCTTCGCCTTCAAGAATCTTTCCATCAGGATCAACAAGAGCCGGATTAACGCCAAAGAAAGGTTTAGTCGCAGAACCAGGTTTTAGATCTGTCGCGCCAGGTAAAGGTGTGATGAGAATACCGCCGGTCTCAGTTTGCCACCATGTATCAACTATTGGACAGTTGCTATTACCAACCACTTCGTAATACCAGTTCCAGGCTTCAGGGTTGATGGGCTCACCAACACTACCCAGTAGGCGCAATGAGCTTCTACTATGTTTTTTAACTGGCTCATCACCATCGCGCATAAGCGCACGTATTGCAGTAGGTGCTGTATAGAATATGTTTACCTGGTGCTTATCGACGACTTCCCAGAAACGGCCGGAATCGGGGTAATTTGGAACGCCTTCAAACATCAGTGTGGTTGCACCATTGGCAAGAGGCCCATAAACAATATAACTATGGCCTGTCACCCAGCCTACGTCGGCTGTACACCAGTAAATATCGCCTTCATGATAATCAAACACATACTGGTGTGTCATGCTGGCATAAACCAGATAGCCGCCACTGGTGTGTAACACGCCTTTGGGTTGTCCTGTTGAGCCGGAAGTGTAAAGAATGAATAATGGATCTTCTGCGTCCATAACTTCAACGGGACAATCTGTGGATTGTTTTTCCATCAGTTCTTCATAGGTTACGTCACGGCCTTCAACCCAATTGATTTCACAGCCTGTACGCGTAATAACCAGAACATTTTTTACTTCAAAGTTGGCTTTTTCAATAGCAGCATCTACATTATCTTTCAGAGGGATTGTCTTGCTGCCTCTTAAACCTTCATCTGCTGTAATAACAAAGCTGGATTCACAGCCATCAATACGTCCAGCGAGAGCCTCGGGTGAAAAACCACCAAAAACAATAGAGTGAACCGCGCCAATACGAGCGCAGGCTAGCATGGCGTAGGCGGCCTCAGGAATCATAGGCATATAAAGCGTAACACGGTCGCCTTTTTTAACACCTAGTTCTTTTAAGCCATTAGCAAACTTACAAACCGCTTCGTGTAATTCACTATAGGTGATGTTTTTACTATCTTTCGGGTCATCGCCCTCCCAGATAATAGCTGTTTGATCGGCACGTTTTGGAAGGTGACGGTCAATGCAGTTTTCGCATACATTTAATTGCCCATCTTCGTACCATTTAATATGCAAATCATCTTTATCATAGGAAACATCTGATATTTTTGTATAAGGCCGTATCCAGTCTAACCTTTTTCCCTGTTCAGCCCAAAAGGCATCCGGGTCATCTATGGATTGTTGGTACATTTCCTCGTAGCGTGATGTATCAGCCCAGGAGCTAGAAGCGAGGTCAGGATTCACTGGATATTTAGTAGTCATGATATTTCCCTTAAAAAATTAATTGGGTTGTCATATGTAAACTCTCTGTTATTTTTGAGAGTTTCTTAATATAGCTAAAGTTTACACCTTGTGACATGATTGTGAAAACTTCATCGCAGAATAACTGTGTTTATAATGATCTAAATCAAGCGGGAATATGCAAGTAGTCCAGTTGAATAATATCGTATTCACATGGTCCGGCCGGGCTATCAAATGTAAAATTATCGCCTAGTGACTTTCCTAAAATAGCACGCGCTAGAGGAGCGTCAATACTGATGGTTCCAGTGGCCGGATCAATTTCATCCGGACCGGCAATAGTATATGTTTTTTCTTCATCATCCTCGTTAACAAGAGTGATTGTTGCGCCAAAGTACACTTTACTGACATCTGTTGGCCGAGTATCGATTATTTTTAAATCCGGCATACGTTTTTGTAAGTAACGTATCCTTGCATCAATGGCATAGAGTTCTTTTTTGCGATAAATATATTCCGCGTTTTCTGAACGGTCACCTTCAGCAGCAGCTGCTGTGATGGCTTTTACCGTTTCTTTACGCCGACTCCAGAGCTCTTTTTCTTCTAGGCGAAGCTGCTTAAATCCCCGCTGCGTAATATAAGGAGTTTTTGGTGCTGCCGGAGCACGATATCTTCCTGCAAATCTTGGCCTGCTCATATCATCAAGGCGCCGGAGGCATGCTTGCCGGAGGGGCCGGTGGTGTTGATGGAGTTGCTTTGACTTTGTTACGTGTCCACCAGATAGCTCCAGCAGTAATAGCGATAATGGATATGCCTAATAGCGGGCGATAAAAAATCCAGGCTATACCAATTGTAAGAGCAGAAAGTGCCAGCGTGATAACAAACGAAATGAGCCCGACGCCCGCATTTGCGATACTGCCCAAAAATGGAACGACATCAGCTAAAACCACAAACACCTTAAACATCATTCTTATGCCAAAGAACATAATGAAGAAGCCAACAATGCGAAGCATCCAGGTCATTGCCACATTATCAGCATGAGCGCTAACGAACATACTCTCAGCAGTAACAATGCCATGCTCGAGCATGAGAATATTTCCACCTGCATCAGCTTGATAGGGAATAAAGGTATCGCCATTTTGCTGCGCTATAACACTAACATCTGTTGGCATAATGGCGCGATACGTGACCTTAATATCACCGACTTGAGGTTCTGAGTTTTGTTGGCTTGTTAAGATTCCCCGGCTTTCATGCAAGTTACCTACATTTGGATGGTTAACAGGTACGGGGAAGACTTCGCTATTTTGAATGTCCCCAACCAGTGATTGAGATAATCTATAAGGGCCGATATTCACCTTAGGAGCTGTCCAGCTTGTTGATTGGTATGGCATGGCTGATGGGTTTTGGTGCCCACTTTGTTCTTTGAACTGGTTGCTGTCGTGGTGTGACGAAGACCATTCCTTATAATAACTATATGTTGTTGTGGTTGTTGTGCCACCGCCAACTTTTTTCTTGGTTTCAGACTCTGAGCTTTCGACCCATTGAAACATATGAACATTACGGCTTAGCTTAATGGCCGTCGTTGAAATATTCATAATAGCATCCGTCAGGA